>Ga0134094_1000016_pt1 | contig 261990 bp, 238 predicted proteins | sample 5_1taG_FD_94458 | JGI IMG/M metagenome (GOLD analysis project Ga0134094, IMG submission 94458) | Switchgrass degrading microbial communities from high solid loading bioreactors in New Hampshire, USA - 5_19_20_110_A1 metaG | ecosystem: Engineered > Bioreactor > Semi-continuous > Anaerobic >... | reverse complement strand
CCCAAGGGCATTGAGTTTGTGTTCAATCTCAACTTCCTCGGCACTCTCCTTACAACTCAGGCATTTGCCAAGGACATGGCGGGCAGGGAGAACGCCGCAATCATAAATGTTTCGTCCATGAACTCATACCGCCCCCTTACCAAGATTCCCGCGTACTCCGCGGCCAAGGCGGCTGTTTCGAACTTTACCCAGTTCATGGCTGTTCATTTCTCCGATGTGGGCATCAGAGTCAACGCCATAGCTCCCGGCTTTTTCGCCACCAATCAGAACAGGGCGCTGCTTTTCAATGAGGACGGCTCCCTTACTCCCCGCTCGGCAAAAATCCTCGCCCATACTCCCCAGAACCGTTTCGGCGTTCCCGAGGACCTTACGGGCGCGCTCCTCTTCCTTGCCGACGAGGCATATTCAGGCTTTATTACGGGCGTAATCCTTCCCGTTGACGGCGGCTTCTCCGCTTATTCGGGAGTTTAATATCTTTTTGGGAGTGTTGCAAATGGAACTTAAGCTTAAAGACAGAGATTCCTGTCAGTTTGATATGCTCGCTCTCGGCGAGGTTATGCTGAGGCTCGACCCCGGCGAGGGCAGAATTAAGACCACCCGCTCATTCAAGGCATGGGAGGGCGGCGGCGAGTACAATGTGGCAAGGGGCTTAAAACGCTGCTTCGGCCTTAGAACCACCGTTGTCACCGCCTTCGCGGACAATGAAATCGGCCGCCTTATCGAGGACCTTATTTTCCAGGGCGGCGTGGACACCTCCCTTATCAAGTGGGTGCCCTATGACGGTATCGGCAGAACCGTCCGCAACGGTCTTAACTTCACAGAAAGAGGCTTTGGCATAAGAGGCGCGGTCGGCGTTTCCGACAGGGGCAACACCGCCGCTTCTCAACTGAAACCCGGCGACATCGACTGGGACTATATCTTCGGCACCCTGGGCGTTCGCTGGATGCACACAGGCGGAATTTTCGCCGCTCTCTCCGAAACCACCGCTCAGGTTGTTATCGAGGCTGTGAAGGCCGCAAAGAAGTACGGCACCATAGTCTCCTACGACCTTAACTACCGCCCCTCCCTTTGGAAGAGCATAGGCGGCAAGGAGAAGGCTCAGGAGGTCAACAAGGAAATAGCGAAGTACATCGATGTCATGATAGGCAACGAGGAGGACTTTACCGCCTGCCTCGGCTTTGAGATTGAGGGAAATGACGAGAACTTAAAGGAGCTGAACCTGGAGGGCTATATCAAGATGCTCGGCAAGGCGGTTGAGACTTATCCGAACTTTAAGGTTATCGGCAATACTCTGCGCACCGTAAAGACCGCCACAATCAACGACTGGAGCGCGATAGTCTACGCCGACGGCAAGGTTTATAGGGGCATGGAGTTTAAGAATCTTGAGATATTTGACAGAGTAGGCGGCGGCGACTCCTTCGCCTCCGGACTTATCTACGGACTTATGACCACAGGCGACCCGCAGAAGGCAGTCAACTACGGCGTTGTCCACGGCGCGCTTGCCATGACCACCCCCGGCGACACCTCCATGGCTAGCCTAAAAGAGGTTGAGGCCATTATGGCGGGCGCAGGCGCAAGGGTTGTAAGATAGTAAGAAAGGGCGATTGATTATGGAAAAATCCAAGGTTTTACAGAGAATCAGCGACAAGGGCATTGTGGCAGTGGTCAGAGCCGAGAGCGAGGAGCAGGCTCTTAAAATAGCAGAGGCTTGCATAAAGGGCGGAATTGACGCCATAGAAATTACCTTTACCGTTCCGAGAGCGGAGAAGGTTATCGAAAGGCTCTGCAAAGAGTATGACGCTGAGACCCTTCTTGTGGGAGCGGGCACAGTGCTTGACGCCGAGACCGCAAGGGTCGCCATGATGGCGGGCGCCGCGTTCGTGGTAAGCCCCGGCTTTGACGAGGGAGTAGTTAAACTCTGCAACAGGTACAGGGTACCCGTAATGGCAGGCGTTATGACCGTTACAGAGGCTATGCAGGCGATGTCCGCGGGAGCCGATGTCCTGAAAGTATTCCCCGCCGAGCTTTTCGGACCCGCAATCATAAAGGCGTTCAAAGGCCCACTGCCCCACGGCGTTTTCATGCCCACCGGCGGCGTGGACACTGAGAATGTGGCTCAGTGGATTAAAGCGGGCGCGTTCGCAGTCGGCGTCGGCGGCTCACTGACAGCGGGCGCGAAGAAGGGCGACTATGAGGATATAACAAACAAGGCAAAAATCTTAATAGAGCGCATCGCCGAGGCAAGAGTCTCAAAATAAGAATAAGCCGATAAAAGCACTGCGAAAGCGGTGCTTTTTTATTGCCCGCGCTATTGGCGGAAACCCACTTTGCCCCGCCCGCGGCGGGCTGGGGATAGTACGCTCCCCGCAGGCGGCTCTCCGACTCACACAATGGGGCGGGGGACGGCAGCCCGCCGCAGATATTGCACTCACCCTCACCGCGCGGCAGCGGAGATTGTTCTGTCCCGCGCCCCAAGGAGCGCGGTAAAAACACCGATTCGCCCCACGCCGGCAAGGGGCGGAGTCCCGCTCTCTCCGCCATGCTCTGTCGGGGCGGGCATAAAAAATCCCCATCCTTTCGGGATGGGGTCGAATTATTCTGATTCCTCAGGCGGTATGCCGCCCACATACTGGCTGTTGTAGAGGGTAGCGTAGAAACCGTTCGCCGCCATGAGCTCCTCGTGGGTGCCCTGCTCCACAATGGAGCCGCGGCGCATTACCAGTATCTTGTCAGCGTTCCTGATGGTGGAGAGGCGGTGAGCTATTACAAAGCTGGTTCTGCCCTTCATCAGAGTGCGCATAGCCTCCTGAATGTGCATCTCCGTCCTTGTGTCAACGGAGCTTGTCGCCTCGTCAAGAATCAGCACGGCGGGGTCGGCAAGTATAGCCCTGGCGATGGTTATAAGCTGCTGCTGACCCTGGGAGATGTTAGCTCCGCCCTCGTCAAGCATGGTGTCGTATCCGTCGGGGTAAGACATTATAAAGTCGTGTACCCTTGCGGATTTTGCGGCGGCGATGACCTCCTCGTCGGTGGCGTTCATTTTGCCGTAGGTGATATTCTCCCTGAATGTGCCTTTAAAGAGCCATGTATCCTGGAGAACCATGCCGAAAATGCTGCGCAGGTTCTCCCTGGGAATATCCCTTATGTCAACGCCGTCAATCTTGATTGAGCCCGAATCCACATCGTAAAAGCGCATTAGGAGGTTTACGAATGTGGTCTTGCCCGAGCCGGTGGGTCCGACAATGGCAATCAGCTCGCCGGGGTTGACTTTGAGGTTCATGTTCTCGATAAGGGGCTTTTCCTTAACATAACTAAAGCTTACATTCTCGAACTCCACATAGCCTTTCGGCTCCTTGATAAGAGCCTTGCTGCTGTCGGCGGGTTCTTCCTCCTCGTCGAACACATTAAAGACACGCTCCGCGGAGGCAAGAGCCGACTGTACGGAGTTGATGACCTGCGAGATATTGTTGATGGGGCCTGAGAACATCCTTGAGTACGCGAAGAATACGGCGATGTCGCCGAGGGTGATTCTGTTGTTCAGCACCAGATAGCCGCCCACAAAGCACAGGAGAACATAAACTATGTTGTTTACAAAGGTGAGAAGGGGGTTGATTGTACCCGAGATGAAATTCGCCTTGCTTGCGGTTTTCATCAGGTCCTCGTTTATCTGGTCAAACTCGGCGATAGACTGCTTTTCGTAGCCGAACAGCTTTACTATGCTGTGACCGGTATACATCTCCTCGATGTGACCGTTTAATTCGCCCGTTCTGTCCCAAAGGTCTCTGAAAAGACGCTTTGAAATCCTTGAAATCCTGTAGGATATAAGGGTGCTCAGCGGCACAAAGACAACGATTATGGCGGTCATCAGCCAGTTGGTGTAGAGCATTATGGCAAAGACGGTAATCAGCTGCACCACATTGGTGATAATGGTCACCATGTTGCTCTGAAGGCTGTTGCTTACATTGTCTATGTCGTTGGTGATGCGGCTTAAAATATCGCCCTTTGTGTTGGTGTCAAAGAATTTAAGCGGCAGCTTTGAGAGCTTTCTGTTTATTCTCTCTCTGAGTGAGCAGACAAGCTGCTGGGAGACCCCCGCCAATGTGTACTGCTGAATGAATGTCAGCACGGCGGAGCCCATGTATATCGCCATTATCTTGAAAATAAGCTGCTTAATCTCGGTAAAGTCATTGGTGTTGGTCTGAAGTTTTAAGTCAATCTGCCTCTTTATGGCGTCAATGACCTCGCCCAGAATGTCGGGACCCCAAACATTGAGCAGGGCTATTATTACGGTAGCTATGGCTATGAGCACCATCTGCCACTTGTATTTGGCGATCAGCCCGACAAAACGCCTGAAGGTACCCTTTGCGTTCTGGGGCTTTTGCTGATTTATTCTTTTTCTGTGATAGCCAGAGTATCTGTGGGAGAGCTTTTCTCGGCTGACCTTTACTTTCTTCTCCGATTTTTGGAGGCGTCTTTCTTCTGCTTTAATCTCGCTCATTCGGACACCTCCTCCTCTAAGTGCTGGGAGCGGACAATGTCCCTGTAAATCTCACAGCTTTCCAGCAGCTCCGCATGGGTGCCGATGCCCACAACCTCGCCCTTGTCCATGACTATGATTCTGTCAGCGTCAAGAATGGTGCTGACCCTCTGGGCGACTATGATTATGTTGGCGCCGCTGAGATGCTGCTTAATGGCGGCTCTGAGCCTTGCGTCCGTTGTAAGGTCAAGGGCGGAGAAGCTGTCGTCAAATATGCATATATCCGCGCCTCTGATAATTGCCCTCGCGATGGCAAGTCTTTGCTTTTGACCGCCCGAAAGGTTTGTGCCGCTTTGTGAAATAAGGTTCTGAGTCTTTTCGGGCAGAGCCTCCACAAAGGTCTTTGCCTGAGCTATTTCGAGAGCGCGCATGATTTCCTCGTCGGTGGCGTCCTCTTTGCCGAATCTCAGGTTATCCTCGACCGTTCCGCTGAAAAGGAAGGCTTTCTGCGGGATAAAGGCAAGCCTTGAATGCAGCTCGTCGAAACTCAGCTCTCTTATATCCACGCCGTCAAGGAGAATCTGACCCTCGGTCACATCGTAAAGGCGGGGGATAAGATTTATAAGCGTCGTCTTGCCGCTGCCCGTGGCTCCGATAACCGCAGTTACCTCGCCGGGGCTGCATTTAAAGCTTACATTCTTAACGGCCGGAACATCCGAGCCGGGGTATGAGTAGCTAACATTCCTAAACTCCAGTACGCCCTTTCTGTGCTCGGGAGCGATAAGGGCGGGGTTTTCCTTTTCCACGACAACGGGCTCCATGTTAAGAACCTCGTTGATTCTCTTTAATGAAATCCTTGCCTTGGGGATTGCTATAAAGATTGTTGCAGCCATGCTGATGGCAAAGACCACAAGTCCGATGTAAACGATGAAGGCCTGCAGATTGCCTATGGTGGAGCTGATTCTGTCAGCCTGAGTAACGGCGTCCATTTTTGCTATGTTTGTGGTGGAAACCCACAAAAGGATTGCCATAAGGCCATAAATGATGAAAAGTCCCACCGGTAAAAGCCCCGCCATAAAGCGATTGATGGTAAGGCTAATATCAGTGAGCTCTAAGTTCGCTGTTTTAAATCTCTCGTCCTCATAATCGGTTCTGTTAAAAGCCCTTATAACTCTAATGCCGGAAATCTTTTCTCTGACTATTTTGTTAAGCTGGTCGGTCTTTTTCTGCATAAGGGCGAATTTGGGAGAGAGAAACAAATAAAGTATAAAAGCGATAACGCCGATTATCGGAATAATAATCAGCAAAATCTTTGTCAGCTCGGGATTCATCTTAATGGACATGACAAGACCGCCCACCAATAGAATGGGCACGGTTACAAGTATTCTAAGTCCCGAAAGAATAAAGTCCTGAATTCCCCTGATATCGTTGGTCGTCCTTGTGATAAGGGACGGCACGCCGATTTTGTCCACATCGCTCTGGGAAAGGCTTTCAACCTTGTGAAAGACCTCCCGCCTTAAAACCATGGCATAGCCCGATGATGTCTTGCTGGAACAGTAGCTGTTTACTACCGAGATTACAAGGCCGAGGGCGGAAACGGCAAGCATCAGCATGCCCTTGTACTTTATGGTTTCAAGGTCGCCCTTCATAATGCCTTCGTTGACAAGGTCCGCGGTGAGCTGCGGGAGCACAAGCTGCATGGCGTTAGAAACAATTACCATAAGCAGCGACAGAGCCAGCAGTCCCGCATAGGGCCTCAGCAGTTTTAAAAACCTACGCAAGGATAGTAACTCTCCTTTGTTTTACGATGATAGGTCAGCATCTTTTAAATGATAACATTTGGTGTAAATTATTACAAGCATTTTTGCCGTCGTTGAAATTTTTTAACAATTTTTGTCTGATTCAGAATTTTCTCTCAAAATATACTCTTTGATTTTTTTAAGGGCGGTTTCTCTGTTAAAGCTATCCCCAAATGACTCATCCGCCTTCTTTATATACTCCTCGTCAAAGGAGACCTCAGAGTCTTTGTCAAACATTAAACAGAGCCTCTCGATTTCCGTCGTCAAAAGCCCGGTTTCCCTTAAGGCGTCGATGGCGCTGCTGAGGAGCGGCTCGCCGTTGTTTCTGAAAAAGGAGCTTAAAGACTTTTCGGTATCCTCAAGAAAAATGTCAAGGCTGTAGATATAACGCTGAAAACTCGGAAGGCTCATAAACAGCTCATTGGGATTCGGAGCGTTTTGAACCTGAGCCTGCACCTGCAAGGCAAGACCGTATATAAGCTCTCTCGGCTCGGCGTTTTTAAGGGTCTCAAAGTCGGCGTTTTTGTACTTTTCATAAAGGGCTCTGTCCCTTTCCATCTGCGCCATCTGCTCTCCCACAATCTCCTGACGCCTTTTGTATGCCTTGCCCGCCTTGATTATTACAAAGACGGTGACGACCGAGAGCGCCGCCGCCGCGGTCCACAATAAATACAATATCTGCCGCTCGGACAGACCCGAAATCGCAATATTAAAGATTTCTCCTCCCAAAGTTTTCACGCCTTTCATAGAGGCTCTTGCCCCGATTAATCGCTTGTTAAGAGCCTGTATATATCGTTCTTTTTATGTCCCGATTCTTTAGCCGCCTTTTTTGCCGCCTCGGTGGGACTCAAGCCCTCCTCAATATACTGCCTTGCCAGCTCGGCGGCATCCTCTGCGCTCAATGGCTCGGTTTCGCTTTTGAGTTCTTCTCTTCCTTCGATTATGAGCACGAACTCACCCTTTGGCTTTTGCTGAGAGTATTTCTCAGCGGCGGCGGCAAGGGTGGTGCGCTCCACCTGCTCGTAGATTTTGGTTAGCTCCTTGACAAGAGCTATGCGCCTGTCGCCCAAGGTTTCGTATAAATCCTTCAATGTCCTCGGCAGCTTGTGCGGCGCCTCGTAAAAGACCATCGTCCGCTTTTCGCCCTTTATCTCCTCAAGGTGCTTTTTGCGGCTGCTTTTGTTGACGCTTAAGAATCCCTCGAATGTAAAGCGGCTTACATTCAGACCGCTGACTGCCAGGGCGGTAATGACCGCGCTGGGTCCCGGCACCGCAAGGACGGGAATTCCCCGCTCTATGCAGGTGTTTACAAGCTCCGTACCGGGGTCTGAAATGCAGGGCATACCCGCGTCGCTGACTAAAGCGCAGGTTTCGCCCTTTAAGATTCTGTCCGCGACCATTGCGCCCCGCTCGCGCTTGTTGTGCTCGTGGTAGCTGACAAGAGGCTTTTTTATGTCAAAGTGGTTAAGCAGCTTCAAAGTCACCCTTGTGTCCTCGGCGGCTATAAAGTCGCACTCTTTTAAAGTCGCCAGGGCTCTTTCCGATATATCGCCCAAATTCCCTATGGGCGTGCCGACTATATAAAGTTTACCGCTCATTTTCTTTTCTCCCGCTCGTGTTGCATGCCTTCATTTTAAGGTACTCTGAGAGCACCTCTTTCATCTCTTTCGACTCCCCCTTGCCGTTTTCGGTGAGCACAATGTCGGGGAGAACCGCAAGAGAGGGCTTTCCGCCCCTTCTGCCTTCAATAAGCATAAGGTAGGGCTTGTCGCCCTCCTTGTATTTGGCGAATCTGAGGCGTTTCGGCTCAAGGGAGTATTTGCGCATTAGCTCCACAGCGTCGCAGAGCCTTTCGGGAGGCAGGCACATACAGAACCTTCCGCCGAATCTCAGAAGCGACGCCGCCGCCCTGCACACATCGTCAAGGGTGCACTCAAGGTCATGCCTTGCGGTCATTCTCTCCTTATCCTCGGACATAATCCCGCCCTTAAAGTACGGGGGATTCATGGTCACAAGGTCGAACTCGCCAAAGGGGAGTATGCCTTTGAGATTTCTTAAATCAGCGAGAACGGGCACCACGCTTTTGTCGGGAGGATTAATTCTGTTAGCTTCGCAGACCTGAGCGTACGCCAACTCCTGAATTTCCACCGCCGCTATGTAGGCGGTAACGCCGCGGGAGCGCCAGTAAAGGGGGATAATGCCGCAGCCCGTGCCCAAATCGCATACTCTGTCTATGTTTTTGGGCTCGGCAAAATAGGCGAGAAGCAGCGCGTCGGTGCCGAAGTTGTGCTCCCTTGACACAACCGCCGACACCCCGCCGCCAAGAGCCTCAATGCGCCAAGCTCTCCCGCCGTCTGATTTTTCCGTATTCAAAAAGGAACTGTCAAAAGACAAATGATTCTCTCCTTAATATCGCTTTTCACTGTTTCTGCCGCCCGATATGTATTACACCCGTGCGTGGCCGGGGGCTGAGCCGCTGCTCGACTTCTCTCACCCGCCGCGCGGCTGCGCGGGGGATTCCCCGACGGGCGGTCGCCTACTGCCCCGCTCACACAGAGCGCCATGGGGCAGAGAATTTATACATCATACACATCACTATAATTTGTTCTGGGTTTTGTTGTGGGGACAAGCTCGCCCAGAGTGACGGTAAACACTCCGCCGCCGCCGCTTCTTGAAACTGTCAGCTCAACTTTGTCACCCGTTTTGAACTTCGAAAGCTCGTTTTTAAGCTCCGCCACGCTGGTGACAGCCTTGCCGCCGACCTTGGTTATGACATCTTTAGCCTGTACGCCGGCCTTTGCCGCCGGTCCGGCGGTGTCAAGGTCCACCACATAGACGCCGACGGGAATCCTGTACTGCAGCGACAAAAGATTTGTCACCGTCTGGACCGAAAGTCCCAGATACGGCTTATTCCTTACATAGCCGTACTTCATTATGTCGTTGAGTTTCGTCTTAACATCGTCAATGGGAATAAAAAATCCCAGCGATTCAATGGTCTCCGACGCGTACTTGGCGGCGACGATGCCCACGACCCTGCCGTTTTCGTCAAAGACGGGGCCGCCCGAGTTGCCCTGGTTTATGGCGGCGTCGGTCTGGTACATATTGATAATGTAATTGCCCGTATCTATCTTTCTGTTAAGTCCGCTGACAACGCCCTGGGAGAGGGTCTGACTCAGTTCGCCCAAGGGATTGCCTATAATATACAGCCTGTCACCGACGCTGAGTTCCGATGAGCTGCCCACGGTCACAGCGTTAAGGTTCTCCGCGTCTATCTTTATGACCGCTATGTCGTTCTCCTGGTCGTAGCCTATGAGCTTCGCGTCAAACTCCTTGTTGTCGTGGAGCGTCACCTTTATGCTCTTAGCTGACTGAATTACATGGTAGTTGGTGACGATGTAGCCGTTTTGGGTGTATATAAAGCCCGAGCCGGAGCCTGTGCCCTCCCTTGTGACGGTGCCGAGAATTCCAGAGCTTTTGAATGTAACCACCGTCTTAATGGCCACAACGCTCGATACGGTCTTATTGAAAATCTCCTTTGCGGAAAGGGAGATGGGCGCGGGATTGGTTTGCCTTTCGGTCTGCGGCTCTGTCTGTTTTTCGGTTCGGGGTTCGGTAACCGGCTCGGTTGTAACCTCCGCCTCGGTCGTCAAAGCGGGAGGTACGGTCAGAGCCTCGCCCTCGTCGGGCTCTTTGGGCAAATCCGCCTGGAGCTTATTTGTAAAAATCCTGTAAGCGGTCAGCGCTCCCGCGGCTCCGCCCACGCCGGAGCAGACAAGGCACAGAGCCAAAATTAGAGCCACTATTTTTATTTGACCCTTATCGGTTCTCATAAACTCACCCGCTTTCCGCCTTTCGGCAAGCACTTATTTTATAAGCTCATACATCTGGGAGGCGTTTTCTTTTGTGGCATGCTCGGTAACCTGAAGCACCTTTGCTTTAATAAGGTTATTGCCCGTTCTGATTTCTATCATGTCCCCCACCTTAACATCATAGGAGGCTCTCGCCACTTTGCCGTTGACGCTTACATGCTGAGCGTCGCAGAGCTCGTTCGCCACTGTCCTTCTTTTTACAAGGCGGGAAACCTTTAAGTATTTGTCAAGTCGCATTTTATCCTCCGATTTTTATATTAACACAAAGGCTTAAATCTCCATTAAAAATTTTATACATAAGGAAAAAACGGCAAGATAAGCCATAGCTTGTCCGCCGTTAAATCCTGCTGAATCCGTATTTCAGTCGGCGCATTGTCGAACTTCAGACAACACGCTTTAAAAAACAGCACATGTAAAATTACTTATTTACGCTGTCTTTAAGAGCCTTGCCTGCCTTGAATGCGGGAACCTTAGCAGCGGGAACTGTGATGGGCTCGCCTGTCTTGGGATTGCGACCCTGCTTAGCAGCGCGATCACGAACCTCAAAGGTACCAAAGCCGACAAGCTGTACGCTTTCGCCTGATGCGAGAGCTTCGGAGATAGAGGAGATAACAGCAGAAACAGCTGCCTCCGCATCCTTCTTTGTAAGCTCTGCTTTGCTTGCTACTGCATTGATAAGATCGGATTTATTCATTGAATTTCCTCCTTAAAAATTTATCCAAACGCCTTTCGGCTGTTGGAGTCGTCGTGTTTCAACAGAAAGTATTGCCAATTCTATGCCGATTATTTATTTCTCGGGCTTTGCCGCCTTTAATTCTTCCACAAGGCTTGTGCAATATCTTGCCAGAGCGTCCTCCGGGTCGACTTTAAGCGCCCTTGAAAGGCGTACAGCTTCAAACAGGAGTTTGCCGACAAATTCGGCGGATTCCGCGGGCTTGTCCTCGTTCTCGATATCCCGCGCAAAGTCACAGAGGGCTTTCGCCGCCTCTTTTACGCCCTTTTTCTCGAAATATGAGCCTTCAGCCTTTGATACTATCTTGTCGCTTCTCATAAGGGCGGGCAGCTCCTTGGGGATAGCCTCCAGAGCGTCGGCAACGGTGTCCCGCTTTTTTGTTCTGCGCTTTATCTGTTCCCAGTTCTCCAGCACCTCTTTGCTGTCCTTTACCTCCAGAGTGCCGAAAACATGGGGGTGGCGCTCAATGAGCTTTTTGCAGATGCCGTCGCAGACAGAGTCAAAGTCAAACACGCCCTGCTCCTTTTCCATCTGAGAATGGAAAACTATCTGCAAAAGCAGGTCGCCCAGTTCCTCGCGCAAAAGCTCCTTATCGTCTTTGTTTATGGCCTCAACAACCTCGTAGGTTTCTTCGATAAGGTTCTTTTTTATGCTCCGGTGGTTCTGCTCCCTGTCCCAGGGGCAGCCTTCGGGTGAACGCAGGATTTCCATTATTCTGAGAAGGTCGTTTATATTGTATTTGTCCTTAAACTCAAAATTCAAGCGTTTCAACTTCCCTTTCACGGCGGGAAACTAGCAAATTGCTCACATATTTTGGATTTTAGGCTAAATATTAGTACAATTCGCTGTAATTGCTTTTATATTAACCGATAAATCCATATTTTTCAAGTATTTTGCTAATTTTTTCTCCGCCCGGCAGCATATTTAAGTCGGTTTTCGCAATTGTTCTGCTGAAAAGCAGTGAAAGACCGTAAACCACCACTGCGATGCCTATGGCAAGAAGCGTGGCGACATTCGCTCCGTTGAGTCTTGATGACGGGTCGCCGAATTTAAGAACCATGCTTAAAAGTCCGTGGGAGGACCATGCGGCGGCTCCGCAGAGAACGGAGCAGAAAAGAGGTTTTATAAAGATATTGAAGTAATTGAGCTTAACCTTTGTTTCGCGGATTAGGAAGAACATTCCGCCCGCCACGATAATCACATAGAAAACCACTGTGCCTATAACGGCGCCGAATATATTGTATTTAGGTATGCCCACAAATATAAAGTTTATGAGTATCTTGAACACCGCGGCTACGGCAAGTGTTTTCATGGGAATATCCATTCTGCCGATGCCCTGCAGCATATTTGTAAGCGGCTGAGAGAAGGCTATGAGGAAGGTGGCGTAGCCGTAGTATGCCATTACGGGAGCGGCAATGGACAGGGAGGACATATCCTTGTAGAGTATGCTGAGTATGGGCTTTGCCAGCACCGCCATTCCGATGCCCGCGGGCATGGCGATAAGCATAATAACCCTTATTACCGACTCAACCGCCTTTTTTATCTCCCTTTTGTTCTTTAAGGTCCAGGCCTCTGAAAGAACGGGAATGGCGCTGACGCCCAGAGTCATGGTAAAGGCGGGGATGAGGTTCTTAAAGTCAAGGGCGGTCTCATAAGCTCCGTAGAGATAGGTTTTAAGGTCGCTTGTCACAATGTTTGCCGTGTTAAGGGCGGTTTCGTACATAGCCCTTATAAGCCCTTCATTGGAGGCTATAGCGTGGCTGAGTCTGAACTGAATTGACCATGAATCTATAAAGTTTGTAAGGTTCATGATGATGGTGCTTGCCACCACGGGAATCGCTATACCAATGAGCTGGTATGTAAGGTTTTTGACCTGCAGGGGCTTTGGCGAGGAGCGGAGCATAGCCTTTGAGATGCCGTCCTTTTTGAGCCTGTGCCTCAGTATCAGATAGCCGAGGGCAAACACCGTGCCGATTGTAACGCCCGCCACTGCCGCGGCGGCGGCATACGGGTATGTGGCGCTGAGAGCCTCCGCCTCAGTCGTGACCACTTTGCCGAAAACCTTTTTGCCCTCTTTGAAGTTGTTCATGCCGTGGTCCATGGTGAACTTGGCGAGCAGAGTACCGAGAATCAGCTTGCCCAAAGCCTCAATGACCTGGGACACGGCGGTGGGGTTCATGTTTCTCAGTCCCGAATAATAGCCCCTGTATGCCGACATCATGCAGCAGAAGAATATCGACGGGGCGATTACGAGAATGGAGGGTATAACCTGAGTTGTGTTAATCGATTTGGCGTACGGGTAGGCAAGAATCATCAGAATCAGCATACCCACAACGCCCGTAAGGAAGAACAATCTCTTTGCGATCTTAAAAATCAGTCTTACGTCTCGATAGCGTCCCAAAGCTATGTTCTGCGCCACCAGTTTTGAGATGGCAACGGGCAGACCCGCCATAGCTATGTTGTAGACGGGTATGAAGATATTGTAGGCGGAGCCGAAATAGCCCCTGCCCACGGGTCCTATAAGATTAGTTATGGGGATTTTGAACAGCGCCCCTATAACCTTTACAAGGGCGGTCGCGATTACAAGCACAAGAGCTCCGTTAAGCAGAGATTGACGCTTCATTCCACTTTCAGCCAAAATTAAACCCTCTCTCGTATATTTCTACAAAGTTTCCTTTGTGATTTAAAACTTGCATTCTTCCATGGGACCTATGAATTCGCGCAGGAGAGAATCCGCCGGCACCTTGCCGCAGGGGCAGGTATCGAATTTTGAAATGCTTTTTAGCAGCCTGACTGCCTCTTTCTTGTACTCCTCTTTTACGGCGCTTTGAAGGAGAGGAGCCGCCATATCCTTTAATACGCAAACCTCATAGGGGTGGAAGGAGTTAAGGCGTATATCGGCGTTCTCTCTGTGGGGCAGAAGGTACTTGGTTTCTCCCTCCACAACGCCCGTCCACAGCATAAAAGTGTTGTCCGCGGAGCTGTTGCGGTATTTGTAGTCCCTAACAAGACGCCTTAAGAATCTCAGCTCAATGCGGCTTAAAAGAACATCATCGCCGTCATATATGTCAGAGTTCACGCTTATATAGAGCTTTATAAGGTTCGCGGACGAAAAGGAGGAGGTTATAAGGGGGTTAAGGGCGTGAAGTCCCTCGATAATGACAAAGTCGTGCTCCCTTAAAGTGACGCTCCTTGTCTTGTCGCTGCGCTTGCCGACGGTAAAGTCGAAAAGGGGCAGCTTTGTTTCCTTGCCCGAAAGGAGCTGCTCAATTGAGGAATGAATAAGGGGCAAATCGAGGGCATGGACGCTTTCAAAGTCAAAACTTCCGTCCTCTTTTCTGGGACCCTCCCCCGCGTTGAGGTAAAAGTCGTCAAGGGAAATAACATAGCCCTGCCTGCCGCCGTTTGTAAGGGCGGAGAGCAGCTTGTCGGCGGTCGTGGTCTTGCCCGATGAGCTGGGGCCGGCAAGCATTATGATTTCCCTGCCGCTCCTGTCTTTAATAAGCTCAATGACCTTTTTAAGCTGGTCGTGATAAAACTTTTCGGACTCAAAAATAAAGGCGTCGGGATTGTCCCTTATATTATTATTAATTATGCTTAAAGAATTGCATAAATTCTGCATATTTCCTCCGAAGTTTAAAAGGCTTTTAGACCATTTTACGCGTTTTCCTTTATTGCGTGACTTAAAACTCGTAAAATGCCTTGATTTTGTCCTTTCGCCTTAAAATCTCCTCAAAGTTTGAAACATATTCATAGGGATATTTAAAGTTAAAGATTCTGTCTATAAATTCTCCGTTAGGCTCTTTGAGCCTTGAAACGCCGCCCGCTCCCGCGGCCAAAACGGTGTGGGTCTCCTCCATCATGTAGATGTTGTAAAGGGATTCAAAGCCCTCTTTTGAAAAGCCCGTATTCTCCCTGTTGCCCGCCGACTTGCTCTGGCGGTAGAGGTAATAGGGGTTGTAGCCCTTTTCCTCAAGGGCTTTGTAGGCGTTTTCGTAAACCGAAGGCTCCCACTCGGCGTTAATGCCCTCGGTTCTTGCAAGGGCGGAGGAGCGCTTTACCGCAAGGCTGTGGACAGTAACGCTCTCGGGATTCAGCTCCATGGTTTTATTAAGGCTGAACATAAATCCCTCGGGAGTGTCCCCGGGGAGATTCGTTATTAAGTCCATGTTAATATTGTCAAAGCCCATTTGTCTTGCCATATTAAAGGCGTCAATTGTTTCCGCCGCCGTATGGCATCTGCCGATTTTTCTCAGAATCTCGTCCTTGAAGGTCTGGGGGTTAATGCTTATTCTCGTAACCCCCGCCGCCTTCATAATACGGAGCTTTTCCTCGTTCAAGGTATCGGGGCGGCCGGCCTCTATGGTGTATTCTCTGACGCCCTCAAGGGGGAACAGAGCCGCCACCGCGTCGGTAACGCTCTTTAGCTGAGCTTCATTAAGGCTTGTGGGAGTACCCCCGCCGAAATATATGGTTTCGAGCTTCAGCCCAAGCTCACTTGCGATTTTCGATATTTCCTCAAGCTCTTTTATAAGCAAACCGATATATTCGGGTATTTTTTTAAAGTGGGATATGGAATGGGAGACAAATGAGCAGTATTCGCATCTTGTTGGGCAAAAGGGAATGGACACATAAAGGGAGTAGGAGTTTTCTTTGGATAAATCTATTATTCCTTTTTGCCGCGTTACAATACTGTGAAGGAGCTTTATTTTATTCTCGCTCACGAAAAGCTCGTTTTTAAAAAAATCAAAGGCCCCATAGCCCTTTTCTTCATAAAGGCTCCTGTAAAGCTTTGAGGGCCTGACTCCTGTCAATATGCCCCACGGGGGCGTGTATGAGGTAAGCTCCGAAAGGGCTTTGTATAAGCACTGAGCCATCAAAAGCTCCGCTTTGTCCCTTTCCTCGCCCTGCTTTTCCTCAGTAAAAAAGCCCTTTTCGGCCAAAGTATCGGATACAAAAGATTCATCATAGCTTTCCCTTTCACCGACTTTTACATATGCTGTGATTTTGTATGAGCCGTCCGCCTTTTGAAGGGAAGAAACAATAAAACCTTCAGAGCCGTCGGAATTTTCCGACGGAGCTTTGCTTTCTCCCTCAATAAAGGGCTCTCGTATTACCTGTATTTTTTCGGAAGGAAAAAAGAGGCGGGTAAGGTTTTCTGCCTCATAGTGAAAGGGGTGGTTTAAATAAAGCTTCATAGTTTTCCTTTAGCCGAGATACTGCTCTTTCAGCAAATCAAGTTTTGACATGTAGCGGTTGTTTTGTCTTTCGTGCTCCAGAGTGGTTTCCCTGCCGTGACCGGGGAGAACTCTGAAGTCGCCCTCAAGATTCTTTAGTTTCTCAAGGGTGTTTATCATATCCTCCATGCTGCCGCCCTCAAGGTCGGTGCGTCCGACGGTCAGATAAAAGAGGGTGTCGCCCGCGCACATTGTGTCGCCGACTATATAAACCACGCTGCCCTTAGTATGCCCGGGTGTGCTCATGACCTTGATTTCCGAATTGCCGAGTTTCAGAACCTCGCCGCCCTCTAAGACAATGTCGGGCTGCGGCACATCCTGCTCGCCGGGGAAGTATTTGCAGCCGTGGCTGAGACTCTCATCGGCAAGGAAGGGCATATCGTTTTTGTGAACGGCGAGCTTTGCCCCCGTCAGCTCTTTTATCTCCTTTGCGGACCAGATGTGGTCATAATGACCGTGGGTCAAAAGGATGTACTCTACTTTGCCGCATTTTTCTATTTCGGATTTAAGCTCATCCGTAACACAGCCGGGGTCGACTATCGCCGCCGCTCCCGACTCGTCTTTGATAATATATGTGTTAGCAAAATTGCCGAAAGGCTTTATGCTGATTATTTCCATAAAAACCCCCGCTTTAAGCCCTTTTCCATGTATCGGTATCGAGAATAATGGTTACGGGTCCGTCGTTTACAAGACTTACCTTCATATGAGCGCCGAACTCGCCCTTTTCTACTTTCTTTACGCCGTTTTTCCTAAGCTCGTCCATGTAAAGCTCATAAAGCTCATTGGCTCTTTTGGGCTCCGCGGACGAAGTAAAGGACGGTCGGTTGCCTTTTCTTGTGTCGGCGCAGAGGGTAAACTGGGAAATTACAAGCGCCTCGCCGCCCACCTGCAGAATGGACAGGTTCATTTTATCGTTTTCGTCCCTGAAAACGCGCAAAGAGGCGGTTTTGGCGGCAAGCAGCCTTGCCTCCGCCTCGGTATCGGTATCCACAACCCCAAGAAGAATCATATATCCGCCGCCGATGCTGCCGACTACTCTGCCGTCAACGGTGACGGCGGCATTCTCTACCCTTTGTATTACAGCCTTCATATTTCCCCCTTAGAGCTAACGCATATTCTCGGGGGGATTGTCATAGGGGTTAGAGCCCTTGCTCTGATCCTGCCAGCCGTTCTGGTTGTAGGGGTCGTTATTATAGGGACCGTAGTAATTGGAATAGGGATTGTTGTAGGGGTTGTTGTTGGATTTCTCGGGAGCTTCGGGCATAACTATGGCGGCAACTATATAGGCAAGAAGACCCGTTCCCGCGAAAATCATAAGCAGCACCCAAACAAGCCTTATCATTGTGGAGTCAACATTGAGGTATTCGGCGATTCCGCCGCAGACTCCGAAGATTTTTCTGTCGGTTCTTGAACGGTAAAGCTTCTTTTGCATGGCAGATTTCCTTTCTTAGAAAAAATTTACAGACCGGAACGCTCCACATTGAATACGCCGTTTATCTTGTCAAGCCTTGACATAACGCTCCTTAAATGCTCAAGGCTCTTAACGGTTACCGTGACGGTGACCAAATACCTGCCGTCCTTTGTCTCCCTTGTGTTAAGGGAGTGAATCATTACATGCATATTGGCAAGGGCGCCGGATATGTCCGCCATGATTGACACCGACGCAAGGCAGGTGATAAGGAGTGCGGCGTTGAAGTCCTCTTTGATGTCCGAATCCCACCTAACGGGAATCCATCTGTCGGGCTCGGGAGCGGACTCAATCGGATAGGGAACATTGGAGCAGTCCCTTTTGTGGACCGACACGCCGTGACCCCTTGTTATGAAACCTATTATATCATCACCGGGGATTGGGTTGCAACATTTGGAAAGCTTGACAAGGCAGTTTTCAATGCCCTCAACTATAACGCCCTCGCTGCTCGCTGCGCTCTTCATTTTGAGCTTTACGGGGGTGGGCGACTGGGCCTTAATCAGCTTGTTGTACTCCTCCTTAATCTGCGGGAGGATGCGGCTGATGCTGACTCCGCCGTAGCCTATGGCGGCGTAGAAGTCCTGAATATCCTGAAAATTGTATCTTTCGGCAATCTTTTGTATAAGCTCGTTCATTCCCTCTTCTTCGAGCCTTATATTGCTGCGCCTGAATTCCCTTTCAAGCTCGGACTTGCCTACCTCGATATTCTCTTCCCTGTTCTGCTTTTTAAACCACTGCCTTATTTTGCTTCTGGCTTCGCTGGTCTTGACGATTTTCAGCCAGTCGCGGCTGGGGCCCTTGGTCTGATTTGAGGTGAGAATCTCTATAATCTCGCCCGTTTTGACCACATGGGTAATGGGCACGATTCTGCCGTCCACTTTAGCTCCGATCATGCGGTTGCCGACGGCTGAGTGAATGGCGTAGGCAAAGTCTATGACCGTAGCTCCCTGCGGCAGGCTTATAACATCGCCCTTGGGGGTGAGCACATAGACCTCCTCGGGAACAAGGTCGGTCTTAATGGTGCGGACAATGTCCTCCACATCCTCGGAGTCCTTCTGAAGCTCGAGAAGCTGTCTTATCCAGGCGAGCCTTTCCTCAAACTGCTGCTTGCCCTTAAGTCCCAGCTTATATTTCCAGTGGGCGGCGATGCCGTACTCGGCGGTGCGGTGCATTTCCCATGTTCTTATCTGAACCTCAAAGGGGATGCCCTCTTTGCCGATGACCGTCGTGTGGAGGGACTGATACATATTGGGCTTGGGAGTTGAAATATAGTCCTTGAACCTGCCGGGGATGGGGCGGAACATATCGTGAATAACGCCCAGGCAGTTGTAGCAGTCTATGACCGTGTTTACTATGATTCTTACGGCGTAAATGTCGTAAATCTCGTCAAAGGTCCTGTTCTGCATATACATCTTTCTGTATATGCCGTGAACGCTCTTTATTCGTCCTTCAATCTTCGCGCCCTTTACTATTTCGCTGATTCTCTCGCCGATTCTCGCCTTGATTTTTTCAAGGAATTCGTTCCTTGACTTGCTCTGAGCCTCAAGGGACTCTTTTATGTCATTGTAGGCAATCGGGTCAAGGTAGCTGATGGCTATGTCCTCAAGCTCCTCTTTAATAGGTCTGATACCGAGACGGTGAGCGATGGGGGCGTAGATTTCGAGTGTTTCCAGCGCCTTGTCGCGCCTTTTCTGCTCGCTTACAAAAGAGAGGGTGCGCATATTGTGCAGCCTGTCGGCAAGCTTTATGATAATCACCCTAATATCCTCCGACATGGCAAGGAGCATCTTTCTTATATTCTCCGCCTGCGCCTCCTCTTTGCTGGCAAGGGGCACCTTGTTGAGCTTTGTGACCCCGTCCACGAGAGCGGCCACATCGGAGCCGAAGCCGCAGCCTATCTCGTCAATGCAGACATCGGTGTCCTCCACCACATCGTGAAGCAAAGCCGCGATAAGGGACTGAGCGTCCATGCCGAGGCCCATGAGTATTTCCGCGACGGCAATCGGATGGATTATATACGGCTCTCCCGATTCCCTCGTCTGTCCTATATGAGCGGCGGACGCCTTTCTGTACGCCAGATCTATTAAGTCCGCGTCCTCTTTTGAGTAGTTTTCCCGTACCTTTGAGATAAAGCTCTCATGGGCCCTTTTTTCTTCCATGCTGATTTCAGTCATGCGCTCACCTCCCTTTCGCGTGTTTTTATTTATTCTGTATAGCCGAGATTTGTCAGTATCTTTGAGGAGCAAAGCTGAACCTTTTTGGGGTTTTCCGCCATGGCGTAGCCGCCTGTCTTTAAGCGGTAAATGAGCTGCAGCTCGCACAAAGCGTCAAGGGCGAGCCCGAGTTTTACTATTTCCGACGGCTCAAGACCCATTCTGTAGGAGAGTATTTCAAGGTCGTGCCTCCAGCCGCCGTTTGCCCTTAAAAAGCGGAACAGATTGCCCATGAACTCCCTTGTGGGGCAGTAGGGGGAGCATTTTTCCTTGACGCTCGCCTCTCTGCTCGATATCTCCTCATACTTTATAAGATTCTCGAACAGTGCCTCGTCGTCGGTGCCAGCAAAGCGTATGTCTTTAATTTGTATGCTGGGTCTTATTGTGCCCATGTATTCATTCTTTTCTATGACCACCGCCAGGTCCACCCTGTCGCCGACGGCGTATGGGAACTCGTCGACGCTTACGCCGAACTTGACGGCGTCAATTCTTGTGCCGTCCCTTGATAAAAGGAGCCTTATGTGACCGTTTCCCACGGGGCGCACCGACTGAATCTCCATTCCGAAAAGCCCGAAAACGGGAGTGGGATTGCCCGCTCCGTAGGGCTCTAAAAACTCAAGGCTTTCAAGAACCGAATTGCTTATGTATTTCGGATTCAGCCTGCAGTCTATAAAGAGGGTCGGCACTGCTCTTTTAACGGTTCCGGCGTACTCGTTTACGGCTTTTCTGAATTCGCTTATTTTACCTTCTTCTATCGTAAAACCCGCCGCCAGGGTGTGACCGCCGTAGTGGCTCAGCAAATCTCCCGTAGCCTTTAAAGCCTCGAAAATCGAAAAGCCCTCAATGCTTCTGGCGGAGGCTCTGCCTATATTGTCCTCGTCAACCGATATTACAACGGCGGGCTTGCCGTATCTTTCGCATAATCTTGCGGCTACTATGCCTATGACCCCGGGGTGCCAGCCGCTGCCCGAAACCACTATAACTCTGTCCTGATAGAGCGAGGGGTCTTTATCGAAAATCCGCTCTATTTCATCATATATTCTTTTCTCCGCCTCGAGCCTGTCTTTATTTGCTTTTTCCAAAACCTCGGCAAGCCGGAACGCCTCGTCATAGTCTTCGCTGAGAAGCAGTTTCAAAGCGCTCTCAGCGGAGCCCATGCGGCCCGCGGCGTTAATTCTGGGAGCTATGGTAAAGGCTACGGCTCTGGAGCTGAAATATCTGCCGCCAAAGCCGGAGGCAGCCCTAATCGCCTCTATGGCGGGGCGGGGAGCCTCGTTTATGCATCTGAGTCCCGCGGCAATTAAAGCTCTGTTCTCGCCGCAAAGGGGAACTATGTCGGCTATGGTGCCGATGGCGAGAAGGTCAGCGTAGTCCTGGAGCATGTTCTCTGTGTCCTCGCCCTCAAGGGCGCAGACAAGCTTAAACGCTACACCCGCTCCCGAAAGCATTGAAAGCTGACCCGTTTCGTCGGTTCTGTGGGGGTTAACGACCGCCGCGGCGTCGGGCAATTCGCCGCTTTGAATATGGTGGTCGGTGATTATAAGGTCCATGCCCAGCTCTTTAATATACTTAGCCTCTTTGACGGAGTTAATGCCGTTGTCAACGGTGATAATAAGGTTTGTTCCCCTCTGCTTTATCATGTCAATCAGCTCGAAATTGAGCCCGTATCCGTCGGACTCCCTTGAGGGGATTACATAGTCCACATTTGCCCCCATAAGGTCAAGATAGGAATAGAGTATGGCTGTGGCGGTAACTCCGTCGGCGTCGTAGTCGCCGTAAACGGTAATGCGCTCAAAGTTATCCACGGCTCTGAGTATTCTCTCTACCGCCTTGTCCATATCCTTAAGGCAGAATGGGCTTGAAAGCCCCGTGCCGCTTAAAAAGTCCCGTATCTTCTGGGGAGTGTCGTACCCGCGGGAAAGCAGAATCAAAGCAGCAAGGCTGTCCGCTCCCGTTTCCGCGGCGAGCAGGGCGGCTTTTTCTTTGTCGGTTTCGGCTGTAATCCACTTTCTGCGGGGCAAATGTATCAGTCCTTTCTGTATTAGATTATTTTATCATTCCCGATATGCATTTGCAATAGTGCATATTCGGCAAAGCTTAAAACTTCAAGGGTTTGCGAGCTTTTTTGAAATTTTCGGAGCAAATAAAAGGCAAAAGTCCCTCTAACAAAAAAGACCCTGACGGGCCTTTGAGTCGGTATGTAAAATTTTTGTTAAAGAGTCTGAGGTTCCTTTTGGCAGGATGACAGGCTTTTGTCCACGATTTCGGTCATATCGTGCTCCTCCGCGATCTCGGCATTGGCGCAGAGTTTAATGAAGGCTATTGCGATATAGACGCTGACAGCGGGGGCGATGAGCACATGACCCGCGAGGACGGACATACCAAAGGCTACGGCAATACCGAAAAGGGACACAAGAACACAGTCCCGTTTCTTTATATCTCTTTTGCTCGAGAAAATCCTGCTTATAGCCCAGAAAGCAAGGGTGAAAGCCGGCACAAAGTAGAGGACAAAGCCCACAACGCCGTGCCTTAGGAAAATGGTTACAATATCGATTTCTATTGCCTCTTCAATATCGTAGACCGCGTCTGACCTGTTCACATAGCCCACGCCGAAGAGCTTTTCAACCCAAGAGCTGCTCATGTAGTGCCTTGATACGGGGATTGAGAAAACAATGCGGTTATTGAAAACCTTGTTAAGAACCGAAACAGGGACAGGCAGAGGCTCCTTTTCTGCATCCCAAACGGTATAAAGCTCCGCGTCTTTCTGTTCATTCCCCTCGCCGGGCTCAAAGCCGCCGGGCAGCTCTACGGGGTCTTCGCCGACGGGGTCAAAGGGCGTTCCTTTTTGAAGATAGGTATATTCCACAACTGCCTTGCCCGTTAAGTTGGCTCTGATAGGGGATACGATATAAAGTCCGCTGAAAACAGATACGCAAAGAACCGCCGCGATAAGCGCAGAGCTTACGGCCTTTCGGCTTATATTCACGGTTTTTGCCTTCTTGTACGCCTTGAAAAGCGCCAGCGCCAAAGCAATGGCGACGAAAAGCATGAAAGCGAGGAATACCGCCTTTGTGCCTATAAACAAAGCGCAGAATACGGTTTCAAGGCAGAGGAAAGAATAAAGGGCAAAAAGAGGATACTTTTTCTCTTTCAGAGCCTTGATTAAGCCCTTAACGGAATTCACAAGCAGATACGGCGCCAAAATGCCGATTATGGCTCCGATCTCGTTGGCGGAGTAGAACCAGCCCACAAAACCCTCTCCATGCTTGTACGAGGGGTAACTGGTGCCGGTAACAAAGGCTATTACGATGATGCTCATATACAGAGCCGCCGTAATAGACAGAACCGTGTCGCTGACGGTGAATTTGTACTCCTTGTAAATAAGGTAGAAGCCCAAAAGCAGAAATACAAAATAAAATACCTTTACCGCCTCTTTTATGTTGGTAAAGGCAAAGAAAAGACCGCCCGTCTTAAAGAAATGGGCGAAGTAGAACATAAGGTATCCGCCGGTTGCTATCATGTAAAGGGCAACGCCCAGTTTAAGCTTTTTGTCGGTCTTGGAGAGAAGAATACAGTACGCGGTGATTACCGCCATAAAAAATGAGCGCACCAAAACGCCCAAGGAGGCGCCCATGCTATTCCTTATGGCTAATGAAGTAAATACATCTATAAAGGGCTGAAGCAAAACAAATACAGCAATAAAGCCCGTAACAAGTCTTTTTCTGTCTTTGATAAGCTGCATTTTCTTCCTCTTTCCGTCTATCTTGCCAAAACCCTTTTTGCCTTGAACATAAGGCCTATAAGCGTATATAGCTTTAAATCAAGAAGTCTCATCACTATCTTTTTGTTCCTTGACAAATGAGACCCTATATATTTGTTATTCTTAAAATCTTTAAACTCTTTATCCATGTAGGATTTAATTTCCTCAAGGGCCAAGAGCTTGTCCTTTTTATCCGCGTCGGCGTTGATTATCCTGACGCTCGCGGCGCTGTAAGCGTGAAGCAGAGCCAAAAACTCTATTTCGTCATAATATTTTTCCAACAGATTCCGCTCTTTGCAGAATTTAAGAGTTTCGCTCAGAGCCTCAAGAATTTCAAGATTTCTTATAAGGTTAGAGTTATTCATTATGGAGCCTTGTCTTTGAAGGTAGTAATAAAAGGCGTCCTCCACAACCGAAATCCTCTGAGCCGACAAAAGCACCTTAATTATAAAATCAAAATCCTCGTACCATTTTTGAACTCTGAATTTCGCGCCGATTTTTCTTAAAAAATCCGCTCTGTATATCTTATTGCAGACGCCGATTGAGCTTAAAAGCACATCTCTTGTTTCATCGGCGTTAAAGCACTCTTTGCCGTAGGAGAAAATCTCCTCTCTGAGAACATCGCCGTTTTCGTCAACATAGATGTTGCCGCCGATTGCCACATCGCTGTCGTGCTTTTTGGCGCTGTCATACAGCCTTTCCAGCATATCGGCTTTAACATAGTCGTCGCTGTCTATAAAAGCTATATATTCGCCCGACGCCCTTTCAAGCCCCGCGTTTCTCGCGGAACCGAGTCCGCCGTTTTCCTTGACGACGCATTTTATTATTTCCGGATATCTTTCCTTAAACTCATCGGCTATTTTCTGCGAGCCGTCGGCAGAGCCGTCGTTTACCACAACAATTTCAATGTCTTTAAGCGTCTGACCGATAAGACTTTGGAGGCATTTGGCAAGGTATTTTTCCACATTATAGACAGGAACGACTACGCTTACCTTAACCATAATGTCCTCCCAAGCGGTCAAAAATCTACAAAATACAAATCAGTCGGACTCAATTATACTTTAAATACATAATATTTGCAACATTTATGCAACAATTTATTAATACTGTAACTTTTTATACACTCCGCCAAAGCTTATTCGCATATTAATCCCCTTGTCCTCATATCAATTAAAAGAGGATATTTGCGAATTTAGAGGTGAGTGCCTTGGCAGAGGAGAAAAGAACGGGAATGCCCCATAACCTTGTGCTTGAAAACAGAAGAAAGCTCAGCATCTCCGGCGTTTTGGATGTGGACAGCTTTGACGAAAGCACGATAATTGTCAATACGGAAATGGGCGAGCTGACTATCCAGGGGCAGGACCTTCATATCAATAATCTCAGCATAGAAACGGGAGAAATGTGCATAGAGGGCAGCATTTCGACCCTTCTTTATTCCGAAATCGAAAAGAGAAGCGGCGGCTTCTTCAGCAAGGTGTTCAGATAGTGTACGGAATAGAGCTTGCGCACCAGACAAGACTGTTTTTCATGGCGGTTGGCATAGGATTTTTTGCGGGCGCGGTATTCGATATATTCAGAATACTGCGCCTCGCAGTAAATTTCGGCAAAATCGCCGTTGCCATACAGGATGTTATATACATCCTTTTTGTTTTTGCCCTCTCTTTCGCTTTTCTGCTCTCCAAGAACATGGGAGAAATCAGAATGTTCGCCGTTCTGGGCGAGCTTCTCGGCTTTATTATCTACTACCTTACTTTCGGCAGCTTTGTTTACAGCATTGGGGGTAGGATAATCGAATTTTTAAGGAGGCTTTTCATTAAAGTTTTCAGGATAATATCCTACCCCTTTATAAAGCTTTTCGGCCTTATTCGCAAATTATGCGAAAAAATTGGCGCGGCTCTTAGAAAAACGGCGATAAAAACCAAAAATAAATTAATTTTACGCTTGCAACGAATTAAAGCACTATTGTATAATGTATTCGGATTTTACTTTAGCCGAAGAAAAGCCGCCGCGGCGGCTGAAGGCCCGCCGAAACCGCTGAGCCTTGAAGAGCGCAGGGCGAGAATCGCTCAGGAAATGGAAATGTTCATGCGCGGTGAATTGCCGCAAATGTCGCCTCCGGCTAAACAAAATTCGGGACCGAGAAAAAAAGGCAGCAAAAAAGGAAGTAAAGATTATGAAAAAAAACGGCATAAGAAAGCATAGTCTTATCCTCTTGTTTGTGGGTCTCATCGGTGTCTGCTATTTTGTGTTTTCAATAATTCGGCTCAGCTCCGACATTAAGGCAAAGCAGAACGAGGCGGAATCCTTATCTCAGGCTTATCAGCAGCAGCAGATTGAAAACGAGGAAAAGCGCAGGATTCTTGCCGATGGCAACGAAAAAGAGCTGATTGAAAAATACGCCCGTGAAAACAGGGGCTATGTTTACCCTGACGAGAGAGTTTATTACGACATCACTCCCGGCGGTTGATGCCGGGCTTTTAATAGGAGGAAAACATCTTTTATGCAATTACAGGTTGGCGACATTGTTGAAGGCAAAGTCACCGGTATTACAAACTTCGGCGCTTTTGTAAAGCTTGCCGGCGGAGAAACGGGAATGGTGCATATCTCTGAGGTATCCACATCCTACATTAAGGACATCAAGGAGCACCTTTCCGAAAATCAGGAGGTAAGGGTTAAGATACTTGCCTTCGGAGAAGGAGGAAAGATTAGCCTTTCCATCAAGCAGGCGCTCCCGCCTGAGGAAAGAAACAGAGGTCATCAGCATCAGGGCTTCAGAAACAACGCTGAAAGAAGCGCGGACAGCGGCGAGCAGCAGTCTGAGAATCAGTCCTTTGAGCAGATGATGGCCAAGTTCAAGCAGGCAAGCGAGGAGAAAATGTCCGCCCTCAAACGCTACACCGAGTCAAAGCGCGGCGGCGGATACTCAAGACGAGGCAGATAAACAAAAAAACCCCGAATAAACGAGGAGAGTTTTTTTGCGTCTTTTACAGAGCGGTTCGCCGCTCTTTTATTTTTTCTTTTTCGGGACCTTTCGCGTATTAGACTAAGAATGGGCGGATTTTGTCCCAAAAAAAAACACATTGTGAGATAACTCCCCGCTGTTTCGGCGCGGACAGCCCTTTCCGCCGTTTCTGCGTTTTGCTCCCACTTGCAAGGAGCAGATTTAAGTTATACAATATTTGAGAATGCATTTAAAGCTAAGTACAAAAACCCGTATATTAAGAGGTAGGAAGATATGCTTTTTATAAACGCTGTGATACATACAATGGCAGGTTCCGTTATTGAAAACGGCTTTATCGAAACCGAAGGCTCCGCAATTAAAAGGGTCGGAAGCGTATCTGAGCTTTCCGAAAGCGAAAAGTCGGACGCTATTGACTTGAGAGGCGACAGCGTCTATCCCGGCTTTATCGACACCCACACGCATCTCGGTCTTGTGGGCGACGCTCTGGGCTTTGAGTCCGACGACATAAACGAGATGACAAACCCCCTTACCCCGCATCTCAGAGCCATTGACGCCATCAATCCCCTTGACCTTTCTTTCAAAGAGGCGGCTCAAGCGGGCGTCACCGCCGTTGTCGCTTGTCCCGGCAGCTCCAACCCCATTGGCGGTCAGACCGCCGCAATAAAAACGCACGGAGTCTGCGTTGACGACATGATTATCAAGGCTCCCCTTTCCATCAAGATGGCTCTGGGCGAGAACCCCAAAACCGTCTACCACGAGCGCAAGGAGAGCCCTTCCTCCCGCATGGCGACCGCCGCGGCGATAAGGGGAATTCTCAATGAGGCGAAAGAATACCTTGCTAAAAAGGAAAAGGATGAGGACCAGGACTACAATCAGGCTCTTGAGGCTCTTATCCCCCTTCTCAAGGGCGAAATTCCGGCCTACATCCACGCCCACAGAGAGGACGACATTCTGACCGCGGCGAGGATAGCAAGGGAGTTCGGCTTTGATTACATAATCGTCCACGGCACAAGGGGTCATCTTGTCGCCGAGAGGCTTATAAAGGAAAATATAAAGATTATGAGCGGGCCGCTGCTTTGCGACAGAAGCAAGCCCGAACTTAAAGACCTTACCCCCGCCGCCCCCGCTATTCTTAAAAAGGCTGGGATTGAAATCTCTATCGTCACCGACCATCCCGTCATCCCCATACAGTACCTGCCCCTTTGCGCGGGTCTTGCCGCAAGGGAGGGTCTTGCGCATGAGGACGCTCTGAGGGCAATCACAATAGACGCGGCGAAAATGGCGGGCATTGAAAACAGAGTCGGCTCAATTGAAGTTGGCAAGGACGCGGACTTCAGCGTTTTCTCAGAGGACCCGCTGACTATAAGCGCCAAGCCCAAGATGGTAGTTATAAACGGCGAGATTGTCCACAAGGCTTAAAGCCCCTTTCGGGAAAGAGAGGAAGAATATGAGAGAGATTGACGCAAGGGCAATAACAAAGGCGGTAAGGGACGCCTGCATAGAGGCAAATTTAAAGCTCCCCGCCTGCCTTCAAAGAAGAATCGAAGAAGCCTATCAAATCGAAGAAAAACAGCTCCCCAAAGGCGTTATGGGCGACCTTGCGGAGAACTTAAAAGCTGCCGAGGAGCTGAGTGTCCCCATTTGTCAGGATACAGGCATGGCCGTAATCTTTGCCGAGGTCGGTCAGGATGTCCGCATCGTGGGCGGGGATTTTGAAACCGCCATAAACGAGGGCGTAAGGCAGGGCTACATCGAGGGCTTTTTGAGAAAGTCCATCGTAAAGGACCCTTTAAGGCGAGTTAACACCGAGGACAACACCCCCGCCGTTATTCACACAAGAATAGTCGCGGGCGACAAACTGAAGCTCACCGTATCCCCCAAGGGCTTTGGCAGCGAAAATATGAGCGCGCTTAAAATGATGCTCCCCACCTCCACTAAAGAGGACATTATGGAGTTTGTTATTGACACCGTTAAAAAGGCAGGCTCCAACCCCTGCCCGCCCATTGTGGTGGGAGTAGGAATAGGCGGCGATTTTGAGTATTCCGCCATCCTTTCCAAAAAGGCTCTTTGCAGGAGCGTCGACATACGGCACCCCGATGAGTTTTACAGAGAGATGGAGGAGGAGCTTTTAAAGCGCATAAACGAGCTGAACATAGGACCCCAGGGATTTGGAGGCAAGACTACCGCCCTTGCGGTGAATATAGAAACCGCCCCGACACATATCGCGGGGCTGCCCGTTGCGGCGAACATCGGCTGCCATGTTACCCGCCACGCGGAAGTTGTTTTGTAGCTAAGTCGATTTTAGATATAAACAATAAAGCAGAAAGAGAAAACTCTTTCTGCTTTTTGCTTTTATTCGTGGGCTTTCTTCCACTGAGAGTATTCGGGGCAGAGGTATCTGCCGTTTTTCTCTGTCTTTCCCTCTATGTTCACAGCTTCCGTCGGGCAGCGGTGTATGCAGCCAAAGCAGCTTATGCACTTTTCGCCCATCTGAGCTTTGCCGTCTTTAATCTCAATGTTGTTTACGGGACAGAACTCCGCACAAATTCCGCAGGCGCCGCATTTATCGCTTGCCGTGGGTTTCATGTACTTGCCAGCGAATTTTGTGAAAAATTTATTTACCACGCCCGAAACCAAAAAGGTAAAGGGGGTTTTGTCGGTCTTTTCTATTTTCTCGCCGTTTTTAATTTTCTCGGCAATGCTCTCCAGAGCGGGGATAACTTCATGAAGATTCTCCTCGGCAACGGCTTTATTGGGCATTACATCGCCGATAAGATAATTGTTCTGCATCTTAACGCCGCAAAAGCCCATGAACTCTAAACCCTTTTCGCCGCAGAGCTTTTTAAGGCAAGTATCGGTTTTGCCCGAATTCTCGCCCATGGTGCCGACAAAGTATATCTTGCGGCTGCCTTTAAGCTCTGCCCGCTTTACAATCTCCTCTACTTTCAGCGGGAATCTCCATGCGTGAATCGGGGCGACGACTATGTAGGGCTTTTCGGAGTTTTCCTTTATATCCTCGCCCTTTTTTATTTTTTCGTTAAGGCTTAAACACTCGTCACCCAGATACTCCGCAAGAAAATCGGCGGCGAATTTGCTGTTGCCCGTTCCGGTAAAGTAAAGAATCATTTGCTCACTCCCCTTTCTCTTTAATATAAAAACTTGTTAACAAATTTTTCAAGTTTATTCCCAATTTTTCTCTTTAAGCCGCAAAAAACTTAATTTGACACTTTGAAAGCGGCTGTTTTGAGTCAAAACGCACCTCCTTATTTTAAATATTTAACAATTCTTTAAAGTCTTATTAACGGAAAGCCCCAAATCTTTGTCGATATTTATAAAAATTTTGAAATTTACTTAAATTCCCTGTAAAAAATGCCTTGAAGTTTACAATTTGTTCACAATTTATGAATAATTTCGTTATATTATTATAGCACATAGGTCGGAATATTCGGATTTTAATGCGGCCTTTGACAGAATTCGGATTCACTTTCCGACTTTAGTTAACTTTGGGGGGAAATAAAATGAAAAACAAGATGGCAGGTACTGCGTACGATTTAATTCCATCGCAGCAAACCATGCACTACATGCTCAAGTACAGTCTGCACAAACAGGTTATGCAGATACCCATGTCGCTTACGGTCAGCGAAAAGCTGGATTTCGACACCCTTCAGAAGGCCGTTGAAATCGAGTGCCGGCGAAACGACTGTATGCGGCTGCGCTACTTCAAGGAAAAGGGACAAATTCGGCAGTACTTTACGCCCGACTGCAAAATAGGCAAAATTCCCGTAGTCACCTTCAAAACCAAGGAAGAGCAGGAAAAGCACCTCACCGCCGACGCTCAAAAGCCCATCAGATTTCTTAAAGGCGAGGTTTTCCGCATAATCTTCTTCCGCTCTTATAACGGCGGCACAGGAATTTACATAAATGTCTGCCACCTTTCAATGGACGCGACCGCCGTATTCCTTTTCTTCACCGATGTGCTGAAAGTTTACAACGCTTTAAAAGACGGCACCGAGATGCCCGAGCCTCTTTACAGCTTTAAGGACATCATCGACAAGGAGTTCAAATACCTTGCCGACAAGGAGCGTTACAAGAAGGATGAGGAGTTCTACAGAGAGTACTTCCTTAAAGACGGCGAGCCCTTCTACGCCGGAGTTCACGGCATGGATTTGCTTCTGAAAGAGAGAAAAAAGAAGAAGAATCCCAACATCCGCGTTCCCTCCGCCTTTGACCCGATTCACGACAAGGCGGACCTTATAAAGATTACCCTTGACAAAAAGGACGCCAAGAAGATTTTCGACTTCTGCGGCAAGCACAACATCTCTCCCGCCTGCATAATTCAGATGGGACTTCGCTCTCATGTTTCAAAAATCAACGAGCGCAATCCCGATGTATACTTCATGGAGCTGTGCAACAGGCGAGTAAGCTACAAGGACAAGCAGACGGGCGGCTGCGTAACCCAGCCCCTTCCCGTAAGAGCCGTTATCCCGGAGGAAAAGACCTTTATGGAGGCTCTGGAGCAGCTCTCCGGCATAAGACTTCAGGTTTACAGGCACATGAACTATCCGTATATGGACTCAAGAAATCTTGTCAGAGAGCTTTTCGGCTACGGCATGACGGCAAGCCCCTCCTCAATGATGTTCACATGGCTGCCCCTTGAGTTTGACTGCGGCAAGAACTGGTCATATGAATTCAGCGGATACAACCTTGGAAGATACATCATGCCCCTTTACACCTTCTCAATGCCCAATCTTAAAAACGGCGGCATAGACTTCTACTATATGCACAGGACAAACACCATCTCCGCCGAGCAGATAAGAGCTTTGCACACGGGAGCCGTAAAGGCAATCTTAAAGGGCATTGAAAACCCGTCCATCACAGTGGGACAGCTTCTGAACGAGATATAAGAGCAGGGGGGGAAAGAGATGACCAAGGAATTTGAAATTTGGAAAGAGCAAAACCCAAAGCTTTTCGCGCAGCCGCCTCTTAAAGACATGAAGCAGCTTGTAAAAAGAGCCGCCGAAATGCACGGCGAAAGAGCGGCGGTAAAAGAGAGAAAAGGCGGTGAAGCAATAAGCCACAGCGCGAACGAGCTGAAAGAAAGCATAGAGGCAATCGGCACCGCCCTTATAGACATGGGACTTGAGGGCAAGAACATAGCCGTTTTGGGCGAGAACTCATACCACTGGATTCTGGCGTTCCTCTCCATAATCGGCGGCGTGGGCGTCGCCATCCCTCTTGACAAGGAGCTTACCGACAAGGACCTTGCCCGCCTTATGGCAAAGGGTGAGATTGAGGCGGTATTCTCCAGCAGAACATACATCGGCGCCGTAAAGCAGCATAAGGAGGAAAGCGATAAACTCCGCTATCAGTTCCTTATGTCTTCCGACAGCCCCGCGGAAGGTTTTATTACCGTAGATGAGCTCATAGCAAGGGGCAAGGAGCTGATAAGTAAGGGCGACAGACGCTACATAGACAAAGCGGTTTCTCCCGACGATTTGGCTGCGGTATTCTTTACCTCCGGCACAACGGGAGCCAACAAGGGCGTTATGCTGACCCACAAAAACCTTGTTACCAATATCGAGGGCATGGTTCACAATGTTGTGTTCAGGGATTCCACATTCTCAGTGCTCCCTATGAACCATATTTACGAGCTTAACTGCAACATACTGCCCCTTATTTACATCGGCGTTACTATCTGCATTAACGACAGTCTTAAAAACCTTATGAGCAATTTCCAGTTATTTAAACCCCACATGGTCATGCTTGTTCCCACCTTTGTAGAGAACTTCTATAACGCCATTTGGGCTGAGGCCGAAAAGACGGGTCAGGCTGAGAAATTAAGGCAGGCAGTGGAGTACAGCAACAGCCTTTTAGAAAAAGGCATAGACAAGCGCGCGGAGATTTTCGGATTTATCAGGCAGAAATTCGGCGGCAATCTTGACCTTATGATTTGCGGCGGAGCTCCCTGCAATCCCAAATTCATAAAGGGTCTTGCCGATTTCGGATTCAGGTTCTATCTCGGCTACGGTCTTACCGAGGCGGCTCCCATCGCGTCGCTCAATCTCGACGGCGGCAAATATCCCGCGTCAACGGGAACGCCCTTCCATAAAACCGAGTACATCCTCCACGACACCGACGCGGACGGCATCGGCGAGGTCTGGCTCAGAGGAGATAACATAAGCTGCGGATACTACAAGGACAGCAAGGCAACCTCCGAGTCCTTTATGGACGGCTGGTTCAAGACCGGAGATTTGGGCAAGATAGATGAGAACGGTCATCTCGTGCTTGTCGGCAGAAAGAAGAGCCTTATAGTCCTTGACAACGGCAAGAATGTTCACCCCGAGGAAATCGAGGACCTTGTAAAGGACGAAATCCCCTATATCCGTGAAATCGTGGTTCTTGAGGCCAAAAAGGAAATTTTGGGCTCCAATCAGAGCATAATAGCGGCGATAGTCTTTATAGACATGGCGGACTTCCCCGATAAGTCAATGGAGGAAATCTGGCAGATGGCTTCATCGGATATAAACAAGGTAAACAAAAAGCTGCCCGGCTATAAGATGATTCGGGATGTCACCGTTGTGACCGAGGACTTTGAAAAGACCTCCACAAAGAAGATAATCAGGCAAAAGGCAATTGAAAGATACAGGCTTGTAAGCTCAAGGTAAGACGCAGGAGAGGATAATATGATTGACAGAATTAAAGAATTAATTTGCGAATTTGTAAAAGTTAACCCCAAGGATTTAAACGAGGAAACCAATCTTCGCAGCGATTTGGGACTCAGCTCCCTTGACCTTGTAAACCTTGCGGTCGCCATCGAAAACGAGTACGGCACCGTAATTTCCGACAGGGAAATCGCAGGCATCGCCACAATCGGGGATATTATCGCATACCTTAACAAATAAGAAGGCAAGCAGAAGTTTCCATAACACCAATAGCGAAATCGCCATTCTTTCACACTCACTCAAGCACTACACCCCGCTTAAAAACCGTCCGACAGGGCGGTTTTTAAGCTTTTATTGCCTTTAAAGGTCTGCCGCCGAGAAAAGCAGCTCACTTTAAAGGTCGCCGCCCAACCGGCGGCGGGCGGGGGCAGGCGGCGGGAACTCCGATTGACGCACACGGGTCAGACACACACCGCAGCGTGGGGTGGACTCTCCGCTTCCTTTGCGCCGAGCGTGTTCCGCCCCGACCGAGCGGACTCCCCACGCAGGGGGCGCCGCACAGAGTACCCCCGTCACCCTCGGCGGGGCGGGGCAATCCGCTCCATTTTTTCGCCCTCGGCGGGCGGGGGCAGGCGGCGGGAACTCCGATTGACGCACACGGGGCAGACCACACCGCAGCGTGGGGTGGACTCTCCGCTCCCTTTGCGCCGAGCGTGTTCCGCTCCGACCGAGTGAACTCCCCACGCAGGCGGCGCCGCACAGAGTACCCCCGTCACCCTCGGCGGGGCGGCGGGGCGGGGCAATCCGCTCCATTTTTTCGCCCTCGGCGGGCGGGGGCAGGCGGCGGGAACTCCGATTGACGCACACGGGGCAGACACACACCGCAGCGTGGGGTGGACTCTCCGCTTCCTTTGCGCCGAGCGTGTTCCGCCCCGACCGAGCGGACTCCCCACGCAGGGGGCGCCGCCGCACATGGAAAAACCCTGTCACCCTCAGCGGAGGCGGGGCGGCGGGGAGTGCGCACCGCCGCATTTTTCAGCGGCAATCCGGGGGCAATCTGCTCCATATTTTGCTCGCCCACGGCTGGGGCAGGGAATACCCGCCTCATTTTCTCAGCGGCAATCGGGCGGGGGCTTGTCCGCTCCCCGACTGCGGACTACCCCCGCAAAGAGCAGCCGCGCTCGCCAACAGCGCAAGGAATAAGCTCTCCCCCGCTTCCTGCCCGCTCCCGTCCGAGCAAGCGGATTCGGGCTTTCTGCCTCTCCCCGGCGGGCAAAACTTTGTTAAAAAATTCTTTATTAAGAATAAGTAAACATTATCTCATTTCGGTTTACAATCCGCTCAACTGATGGTATACTTTAATCAAGACGGTAATAAAAAATATATAACGGAAGGCGGTGTTGGGAGAAAAACTCTCAGGGCAGCCTTCCGTGTGTTTTTAACCGTCATTGCCAAGAAGGGGGATGTATTTATGAACATTACCATTATAGGTCGAAAGTGCACGCCTCGTGCATCCTTCAAAGAAAGGGCCGAAAAAAAGCTCAAGAAAGTTGAACGGTTCTTCGGAGAGGATGTAACAGCCAAAATCACGGTCACAGTTGAAAAGAATGTCCAGACCGTTGAGATTACCCTCATCAAGGATGGCATGATTTTCAGGGCTGAGGAGAAGGCTGAACACATGAACGAAGCTCTTGACCTGTGCGTGGATGTTCTTGTTCGTCAGATACGAAAGAACAAGACAAAGCTGGCAAAGCGCTTCAAAGCGGCAGGTCTTGAGGATCTTAACGGAGGCGACAGCGCCGAGGTGCAGGAGGAGTTAGACTTTAACATCGTCCGCACAAAGACCGTTCCCCTCAAGCCTCAGACCGTGGATGAGGCAATCCTTCAGATGAATATGCTCGGACATCAGTTCTATATGTTCCTCAACGCCGAAACCGACAAGATTTCGGTAGTCTATGTAAGGCATGACGGCGGCTACGGCATGCTGGAACCCGAGCTGATATAGAGAATTACGGCAGCCCCTGCCGAAACAGCGCCCGACCGCCCGCGCGGTCGGGCTTTTTGCGGCGTTTTAACAAAAGAAACAAAGGCAAAAGCTTTTATTACAATTATTACATTGGTTTACATTCATGTTACTTTCCTTTACTTTCCATTTTTCAGAGCCTATAATGCACATTGGCGGAAATATTTTACATAATCAGCGGGACTAAAATGCGCTTTCGCTTTTGCGCCTTATGCTTATCTATTTGCATTATATAAAAAAACTCAGATGAAACTGAGCAAACCGCCGCTGCTCAGACAGAACCCGCAGGCAAAGCCGATAAGACCCGTTCTTTTAAAGCCGCAAGGAAATTCGCATGTCACCTGCGATACGCCAAAGAGCTTTTTTCTCCGCCGAATTTTACTGTCTCGGCGACAGCCCTCAGCAACCTGCGTTTTAGACAATGTCACGGGCGAGTATTCAGAGCCTTAGAACATCGCCCGTCAGACATGGCTTTATTACTGCAATAAGAACAAAAAGTTACGAAAGTAAAATATTTATTAATAATTATTACTATTGATTTACATTCGTGTTACTTTCCTTTACTTCCCAATTTTTTGTACCTATAATGCACAATGGCTAACGATTTCAACAACATTTTTTAGGGGGATTAAGATGCGTTTTCGCAAAACTTTATCCGTTGTTCTGCTTTTGTGCCTTATGCTCACTTTCTTCACTTCATGCAAAAAGGGGGAAAACTCTCCCACCGAAAGCGAGACCGAATCCATACCCTTAGAGCGGCAGGCGGTCAAGAACAAGGTAAAGTTTGAAAAATACATCACCGAAATAAATCTCCCGTACGCCTTTGTGGATTGGCCGTATCTCTGCGGAGACAAGCTCTACTTCTGCGCCGCTGAAAAAGGCTCTTTTGTCAGATTCAAAAACATCGTGGGCTGCTATGACTTAAAGACAAAGGAAACCGCCGTTCTTTACGAGATGACAGGCGGAAATCTCGACATTCAAAGACTCTGCGCGAACGAAAAGTATCTTGTCTGGCTCTCCATGGCCGAATCCGGCGAGACCGCTTTTTATCTTATGGATTTGGAGAGCGGCGGCGTCAAAAAGATTTACGACGGAAACCGTCCCTTTTACAGCGTTAATCCCTGCCTTGCGGGCGAAAGTCTTTACTTTATTGAGCATCGTGAAAAAGAGGACGGCACCCTCTGCGCGGCGGTCGCAAAGATTGACTTGGCGTCGGGAGCCAAGTCCGAAATCGCGAAGCTAAACTACGCCGGCACGATAAACGGTCAGCTCCACGAAAACGAGGGCTATCTTATCTGGACCGATGTGCTGAAAGACAGCGCCTTTTATTTCGTCTACAACACAAGCACGGGCGGCACGGTATCTTACCGCGCGAAACACCCATACGCCGGCTATGCCCTTTTCGGCAAGGGTCTTATCGTTGGCGCCGAGTATGAAGACGAAAAGCTTGAAAGCAAGAAAATCCGTATTTTCCACGCCGCATCGGGTGAGGATTTGGTTTACGAGGATACCGCCGATGAGCGCTTCTTCCGCTTTGCCGGCAGATTCCTCGCCACCGTCTGCAATATGCCCCTTCTTTACAAAATCGAGGACGGAAAACTCCGGCTCCTTGGCGAGCTGCCCTCGAAGTTCGGCTTTAACCGCATATACGGCGGCGACGGCGAGGTCATGGTTTTCCTTGAGGCGCAAGACTCCGATACCGATTACTCCGAGGAGTTTTTGGCTCGGGACAAAAAGGTCTTTATACTTGACCTCAGCCGCATAAAATAGTTAAAATTTTAACTTAATGCCGAATTATTGACTTACCCCTTCCCGCGGCGTACAATGCTTTAAAGATTTTACACGCTAACGCCAAACTCAGGGAAAGGGGTATAGTCATGTTTTTAAAGAGGCTGTGCGGCGTATTGATAATTCTAAGCATGATTTTGGCTTTCGCGTCGTGCAAAAAAGAGCCGTCTGCCGTTGAGACCGCCACAGAGGCGGCAACCGACGCCGAGCCTGTCTTTAACAGAATAGATTATGAGAATATAGCAAGGCGGCTTGATTTGCCCTACAAAGCCGTGGGCAGCCTCACCAAGTACGGCAGCTTTGTGTATTTCAGCGCAGCCGAGGACGGAAATGCCGACTCCCCTTATAACCTTCTCATAAAGGCGGACGCCGAAACGGGCGATACCGAGATTATCGCAAAGCTTGAAAGCGACACACATATAGACTACATAGGAGTCAACGACAGCTATCTTGTTTACAGCGTTAAAAGACCGCCCTACAACAAAACTAAGCTCTTCCTTACAAACCTTAAAAACGGCGGCGTCAAGGAGATTTACCCCGAGGAGTCCGACTCCTTCGGCAAGCTGATTCCCCGCCTTCTGGGCGACAGCATTTACTGGCTTGAGAAGAATCAGGCTCTTGAAAACCTGTCGGTAAAGAGCGTTATTAAGTACGGCTGCGAAACGGGCGCCAGGGTGGAGCTGCATAGCCTTTATAGTGACAACAGCAAAAAAAGCTGCTTTTATCTGGGCGACGGCTATGTTTTGTGGGACAGCTACATAAACGGAGAGCTTTCCTATTTCCTCCACTCTATCGAGGAGCGCAAAACCCGCTCTATCAAGGCAAAGGGCGACTGTGCCGAAGCGGCGGTCTATGCGGGCGGTTACATTTTCTCCGCCGAGGCGGATGAGGAAAGCGGCAAAACGGTCGACTGCATTATAGACGCAGAAAGCGGCGAATATCTCAGCGACGAGGTTTATATCGGCGCCGCCGAAAGCATACGGGCATCGGGGGCTTTTATATACGCCGAGACCCGCTACACAAAGAGTTTTTACAAAGTGGAGGAAAAGAGAATTCACTCCCTCGGAAGACTCCCCGACAGCTTTAAAGGTGAGGTTTTCCCCGCTGAAAACGGATTTATGATACTCCAAAAAGGGGAAGATAACAAAAGCACCGTATTGATTCTCGATTTTTCACAGCAATAAAAAAGCCCTGCCAAAGCAGGGCTTTTAATATTTTAGCTTTATCCATATCAAAGAAAGGCGTTATTGCGGCGGCCTTTTCAGAAGAACGGCTTATTTGCGCAGAGCAGACTTTCTTATGCGCCCCCGTTTTAAAGGCAAGGCCGCAAAACTTATTCTTTCTCTTCCTTTGGCTTTCTGAAAAGGATTTTGCTGAAGGGGAAGTAGGCAAAGAACTGTATGCAGGCGCAGGCCATCGAGGAGATGTTCGCCGAGAGCTGACCGTCAAGCCCCGCGGCAAGGAGCTTTTCCTGCAGGAAGGGCGACAGCCAAGCGGAAAAGCATACAAGGAACAGTGTAAAGGCTATGTAGATGGGCAATGTTACGGCTATGTTAGCCGAAGAATTGAAGGTTTTTTCACGGTTTACAAAGAAGGCGACAATCTGCGCCAGAATGTTGGAGATGTTGAATGCTATAAAAAAGCCGAGACCGTTGGCGTCCGCCCCGTAATTGAACACAAACCAGTGGAACGGCGTGTTGAAAAGCTCTTTTATCGGGGGCAGAAGGTACAAAAGGTTTAAGGTTCCGAACTGCACGATAAAGGCAAGCAGGCTTACAAAAATAAACTTTACGAACTGCCAGAGAGTAAGGGTGCCTTTGCCCTTCTCAGCGGCTGCCTTGTCAATGCTTTTAAGTCCCATAACGCACCTCACAATTCAGTTTCTACCGCAAGTATACCAATTCTTGACGAATATAACAAGGCAAAAATGTTTGATTTTACCAATGCAAGGCTTTATAATTTATAATACAAAGCAAGCTGTTGGAGGGGAAAACATGGCCGAAAAATTAAAGCCTCGAATTTACACCGTTGCCACCGCTCACCTTGACACCTCATGGAACTGGCCGCTTGAAACCACCATTAAGGAGTATATTCCCAAAACTTTAAAAGAGAACTTTAAGCTCTTTGAAAAGTATCCTGAGTACAAATTCAGCTTTGAGGGCAGCTACCGCTACGAGCTGATAAAAGAGTACTACCCCGAGGATTTTGAAAGGCTTAAAGAATACATAAACAAGGGCAGATGGTTTGTCACAGGCTCATGCTATGAAAACGGAGATGTGAACATTCCGTCGCCGGAGGCGCTTTTCCGCAACATTCTTTACGGCAACAACTACTTTAAAAACAACTTCGGCAAAAAGTCCGTGGACATATTCCTGCCCGACTGCTTCGGCTTCGGCTATGCCCTGCCTTCAATCGCCCATCACGCGGGACTGAAGGGCTTTACCACTCAAAAGCTGGTCTGGAGCAGCGCATACGGCATACCCTTTGACATCGGAAAATGGTACGGGCCCGACGGCAAATTCATTTACGCCTCCCTTGACGCTCAAGGCTACACCAACGCCTTTGTCAGCGCAAGGAACAGCTACGGCGCCCGCTACAAGCTGTGCGAGAATTTAAGAAAGTACGACCTGCCCTTTACATACAAATTCCACGGAGTCGGCGACAGGGGCGGCGCCCCGCCGGAAAGCTCCGTAAGGGCGGTCTGCAAGGATATAAGGAAGAATCACAAGTCCAAAATAGATGTCCTTTCCGCTCCCGCCGACCAAATTTTCAGGGACATCGATACTCTGCTTACCGAAAAGCAGAAATACAGCCTGCCATCATGGCGGGGCGAGCTTGTTTCCACCGACCACGGCGTGGGCTCCTATACTTCAAGGGCGATAGGCAAGCGCTGGAACCGCAGAGGCGAGCAGCTTGCCGACGCCGCGGAGCGTTTCTCCGCAGCCGCCATGAGCCTTTTGGGAAGGGAGTATCCCGCTGTAAAGCTGGAGAGGGCTTGGAAAAGGCTCATCGCCCACCATTTCCACGACGATATTACCGGCACCTCTTTAAATGTATGCTATCAGAGGAACTGGAACGACTATATTCTCTCGCTCAATGAGCTGTCGGCGGAGTATGAAGGAGCCGTCAAGGCTCTTGCCCGCCATATTGACACATCCTTCTGTCAGGGCGTGGCTGTAATAGCCGCTAACCCGAATCAGACAGACGGCGAAAGGTATTATTGCGTCAGCGCAAGAATTCCCCTCTCAGACAATGTAAAACACATCAGAGTCTTTGACATTGAGGGCAAAGAATACCCCGCCCAGATAAACCATAGAGAAAAGGGCTTTGCCGAGGTCGCTTTCGCGGCGGCTCTCCCGTCGGTAGGTCTCAAAGCCTTTGACATAAGACCCTCCGACGAACCTTGCGGCATTAAGTCAGAGCTTAAAGTCGGCAAGGATTTGCTCGAGAACGAGAAATACATTGTCCGCATTGACGAGGCGGGCGACATCCGCTCCGTTTATGACAAGGAAATCGGCAGGGAGCTGCTCTCAAGCCCCGTCAGAATGGCGGAGCTGAATTATACGGGAAGTCTTCAGTACCCCGCATGGGAGCTGGACTATAACGATGTTACGGCTCCTCCCAGGGAGTACGCCGCAAATCCCGCAATTGAAATCATAGAAAACGGCCCCGCAAGGGTGGCTATTAAAATACGCCGCAAAAGCTCAAAGAGCATATACACCCAGATTATTTCCCTCTTTAAGGGCTCAGACAGGGTGGAAGTCTTTAACGAGGTTGACTGGCGCAGCACCCGCAGCATCTTAAAGGCTCAGTTCCCCCTCTCGGCAAAGAATAAAAAATGCCGCTTTGACTTGGGGCTGGGCAGCATTGAGAGGGGCGTTTCCACGCCCAAACTCTACGAGTTCCCCGCTCAGATGTGGGCATCCCAGACAAGCGAGGACGGCAAATACACCGTGGCTGTGTTCAGCGACTCCCGCACCGGCTGGGACAAGCCGGACGAGAGCACAATACGCCTTACCGCCGTGCATACCCCCAAGGCAAGATACAGGGAGGAAAGCACCCAGCACCTTATGGATTTGGGACTAAACCGCTTCGGATTTGCCCTTTACTCCTGCGAGGGTGATTTCACAAACGGCGTTCAGCAAAGCGCAACAGAGTTCAATCAGCCCCCCGCCGCCTTTGTGACAACGGCGCATGAAGGATCTTTGGGCGGCAGCTTCTCCTTCGCCTCCATTTCCGACGCCGCTGTGGCTGTTAGGGCTATTAAGAAGGCTGAGGAAAGCGACGAGATAATTGTCAGGGTCAACGAAACCTCAGGCAGACCCAAGAAGAATATAGTTCTTGCCTTCGCTTCCGATATACTCACCGCCGCCGAAACAAACGGCGCTGAGGAATATCTCAGAGCCGCCAAAACAGAGGGCAATAAACTCATATTCGACCTCGGCAAATTTGAGGTTAAGACCTTCTCGCTGAAACTCAAACAAACGGGCAAAGAAACAGCGCCCGAAACAGAGAAGGTCATGCTACCGCTTAACATAAAGGTAACCTCTAAAAACGGCGAGAAACTAAAAGGCCCCTTAAAGGGCGGCAGTTTTATACCGAGAGAAATTTACCCCGAATCAATTCCCGTCAAGGGTCTTAATTTCCCCATTGACAAATCGGGCTTTGCCCTTCTTTGCGACGGCGAAACCCTGACTCTCCCCGAAAACACCGAAAAACTCTATATCCTTGCGGCGGCAAGGGACGGGGACACTGAGTGCGAGTTTATTGCGGGAAATCAGAGCGTCAAGCTCACAGTCGCCGATATGTTCGAGAGAGTCGGCAAATGGGACCTTTATGCCCTGAACGAAACCGCCCATATTAAGCGGGACACCCTTGCGTGGAACTTTACACATACCCACAACGAAAAGGGCGACGAGGCGGCAAGGTACGCCTACCTCTTTATGTACGAGCTTGAAATCCCGCCCTTTGTGAGAACGGTAAAGCTCCCCAAAGGAAAGAAAATCTTTGTGTTCTCAGCTCTTGCCGTTAAGAACGACATTCCGTTCACTCTCGCCAACGACCTTTATGACAGAGCTGAGAAGCGTGATTCCTTCGGCTTTGAAGTCCCCGCTGAGGTACATGAGGAGGCAAAGCTTACAGCTAAAGAGAAGAAACAGGCTCGCAAAAAGTTTGTGCGCAATTACACGAAGAATCGCCTCCAAAGGGAAATCAGCGCAAGAAAGCCATGATAAAGGAGTATTAATATGAAGTTTCTTAAAGCCGCGGCGGCTGCCCTCCCGCTTCTTTTGCTGCTTTCCTCCTGCTCAAATTCCCATAAAGCCGCAAAGGACATCGCCGTCAGGGCGGTTATGGATGTGCAAAGCTACGAAAACGGCAGCATTGTGGAAATCCCCCGCCTTTATTACAACAGCGAAAGCAGATTTTTATCCGAGCAGGGCGGGGAAATTCCCGACATTAAGCTCATTAACAGCAGCATTGAAAAGAGCTTTAAGGCAAACTACGAGCAGTTCCGAAAGGAGAAGCGCAAGGGCTGCATTGATATACGCACCTACCCATTTGACAGCGAGCGCTATGTTCAGCTTGTCATCACCTACAACGAGTACCCCACCTACGGCACGGACGGCTTTTTGCAGAGTTTCTGCTTTGACAAATTAAAGAACGAGCTTATCACCGCCGAAGAAAGACTGAGGCATGACAGCATCACCCTTCCCGAGCTTAAAGAAAAAGCAAAAGAGCTTTATACGCCGGAATATGAGGGGGATTTCCTCTCCGACGCCTCTCTCTCGGGCTTTGTGATTCTTGAGGACCGCACCTTGTACCTTATGACCCTTACAGTCAGAAACGAAAACTCCCCCACCCGCATTTTGTTCTATTCTCTCAGCCTGTCCGAAAACTCCCTAAAGCGGCTTGACAAGGATATGCTGTTTGACAAGGGTCTCCTTTCACGCCTTGACCCGCCGCTTTATTACGACAGGGAGGAGGGCGCTAATAAAAGGTCATTCCCCTTAAAGCTGATTCTGAAAGCAGAGAACCTTAACGAAAGCGGAGAAAATAAGTACAGCCTTGAAGGCAAAACCGAAATCACAATTAAAAGCTCAGAGCCAGTGCCCGTATTCGCCTCCCATATCTCAGAGCTTGTAAAGAACGCCGAGGGCGGCAAGGCTCTTGATATCACCTGCGAGTACGATTTGGGGCTTACGGAAAAAATCGAGTATCCCGCCTTTGTTCTCGAGTATAAAAAGCCTTTGTACGGCAGGGAGCTGAGATGCCTCGATATGGTGCTGGTTACCGAGTCGGCGGCGTTCAGAGTTCACACCGAAACCGACGAAAAAGACTATTACAGAATAAAAGACAAAATCATAGAGGCTTTCGGGAGCGCGGATTTTGTGTATTAGCAAGACAAGCAAAAATTTAAAAACAGACGCAAGCGTAATTCGCGTCTGTTTTTTTATTGCGGAAATTTAGCTTTCTGCACAAGCGTCATACAGAAAATTTTGGATAATCCTAACAGAAATACTTTGGAACTTTGTCAAATTTTGTAGATGTTATGGACAAGCTGTCATTTTTCTGTTATACTCACTCCGAATTGGAAATAATTAGGGAGTTTGACTTCAAAGAGCAGTCAAAATTTGCTTCCCAAAGAAAAGAGGAGATTATTATGGTTTGCCCCAAGTGCAATTCCGAGATTATGGACGAGGCGGTGCTCTGTCCCGAATGTATGTGCAGGGTAGGCTTTACAAACCGTCCCACATACCGCCTCAAAACCAACAGGAGCCTAATTAAGTACATCCTTCTATCCATTGTCACATTCGGCATCTACTCTTTGATTGCAATGTCAGGCGTCAGCTCCGACATTAACATCATAGCCGAAAAGTACGACGGCAAAAAGACAATGCATTTTCTCCTTGTGACCTTTGTTCTTTCGTGGCTGACCTTTGGAATCTACCCCATAGTATGGTTCCACAAGCTCTCCGACCGCATAGGCGACGAGCTGGACCGCAGAGGAATAGGCTACGACTTTGGCATGAAGGATTACTGGCTCTGGGCAGTCTTGGGTTCGCTAATTGTAATAGGCCCCTTTATTTACCTGCATAAACTGCTTGAAAGCATGAACCTCCTCTCAGCGGACTACAATGAAAGAGGTTAACATAAATAAAAAGCCGCGCCTTAACGGCGCGGTTTTTTTAATTTTTTGCGCAGATTTCCAGCACCAGCTTTTTATAGTGCCTGCCCTTTTCCTCAAAGCCTTTATAGAGGTTATAGCTTGCCGCCGCGGGTGAAAGAAGCGCCGCCTTGCCCTTTGGAGTAAAGTCCTTCGCGTGTCTTACGGCGTCCTCCATGTCCTTTGCGTAAATTATGCGGCTTGTCGCGCCCTTTGACTCCATCAGCTTTCCTATGCTGTATCCGGTGTCGGGCAGGCAGATTATATTGTCAATGCCGGATTTAATAAGCTCATCGGCAAAGTCCGTATAGTCAAGACCTCTGTCAAGTCCGCCGATAATCAGACTTCCCACATTTCCTAAAGCCTCAACGGCGCTGAGCACAGCCTTCGGAATGGTGGCTATGCAGTCGTTGTAGTACTCCACATCGTCAAAGGTGCCAACATACTCCATTCTGTGCTCTATGCCCGCAAAGTTGTCAACAGCTCTCTTTATCGCGTCGTTGCCCACTCCCAGGCAGCGCACAGCCTTTGCCGCCATCATGGCGTCATGGAGATTGTGCCTGCCCTTTAAATGCGGGTTGCCCTTTGTGAGATTGTTTAAAAATTCCTCGTCCGACACTGACGGGCAGGGGATTTTCTTTGACTTTACGGAGTCAAGACTTATATACTCCTCCAAGTTCTGGTCGGGGTTATATATAAAGTAATCCTTTTCGGTCTGGTTTCTCACGATGTTGAGCTTTGCGTTTACATAGCCCTCAAAGCCGCCGTCGTAGTGGTCAAGATGTTCCTCGTAGATGTTTGTAAGAACGGCGATATGGGGGGAGGTCCTTGTAAACTGGAGCTGATGGGAGGAAAGCTCAATGACCGCAACGGCGGAGTCGGAAATATCTATATCCTCAAAGACGGGTACTCCGATGTTGCCGATAAGACAAGCGTCAAAGCCCGCCTCTTTAAGCATAGAGTAAATCAGCGTTGATGTGGTGGTCTTGCCCTTGGTGCCGGTGATTCCGACGGCTGTAAAGTCGGAGAACCTTAAAAACAAGTCGGTCTGGCAGGTAATCTCTGTGCCGTCGGGGATTTTCACGCCTTTAAAGGGTATGCCGGGACTTTTGAGCACAAGGTCGAACCGGGCAAGGCAGGAGAGGTAATCCTCGCCGGTGATGAGCCTTACATTATCGTCACTCAGCTCAATGTCCTTCATGTCGGCAATTGCAAGGGGTTTATTGGGCAGCACCCTTCTTATAAACTCATAGCTGGACCTGCCCTCCTTGCCAAAGCCTAAAATGAGGATGTTTTTATCCTCGAAATATTCTTTAAGCCTCCTGCTTGTGTTGGACAAAGGAATACATCTCCCTTACGGTGTTCATAAATTTTTCGGGTATATTGTGCTCACTGTTATAGTGGGAAAGTATGCTCTCTATATCGGGAACCTTGTACGGGGCGCTGTCGCCGCTGAAGCACTCTTTGTGCCGCCTTAAAAGGGGCGGCAGTGCTCTGCCCGCTGACTCGCACTGCCTAACGGTCTCGTTTAAAGCCGCGGCGACCTCCTCAACGGTGCCGACGCACTCAAAGGGTTTCAATTTTATGACCCCATTGAGTCCGTCGAGAATCTCGCTTAAATGCTCTTTTTCGAAAAGGTCAGAGCCGAAAATTTCTATCAGCTTCTCATTCGGCAAAAAGGGCGAGAGAATCGAGTAAACAAAGAGGCATTTTGCGCACTCGCCGCACCAGATGTTCTGTTTGCTGCCTCTGTTGCAGCTTCTGAAAATGCTGTGGAACTGAGGCAAATCCGAAAATTCTTTCGCGATCTGCAGCTCATTGAAGGGTCTTAACATACTGAAATACTTTATTTTCTCGGTGAAATTCCTCTTTGTAAACTCGAAGAAATCCCGCTCGAACTCATAGGACTTGGAATACTGATGATTTACCTCGCTGCCCTCTATATTGGGGGCGTTGGCGCTTGCCTCGTTTGAGAGAACAATATGCTCCGCGCCGATGATATATGCGCAGTAATACGAAAGAAAAGCCACAATGGCGGAGAAGGGGGTATGTCCGTTTAAAAAGCCCTTTTTGTTAAGCTCCAAAAGCTCGGGGTCTATCTTGCGGTATGTTCTGACTATTCTGTCTTCGCCGTAGCCCGCGGCGGTGACGGTTTCGGTCCTCGCCTTTTGGTCGTTTATAGTAAAGAACATATTCTTGTCCCTGTGATGCCTGAGCAGATTTGCCGTAACCGCCGAATCCTTGCCCCCGCCCACGGGGATAAGATTTATTTCTGAGGATTTGAATTCTTCGCTTTCTGCGCCTTCAAAATCCTCCCCGCCCTTATATTCAAAGCTCAAAAGCTTATCCTTTTCTATATTTATATTATTGGTATAAAAGAACTCGGACAAACCGTTATGGTACAGCTTAATGAAAAATTCCTCATCAGCCTTGGTCATTTTTCCGCAGGAGATAATAACCTTCGGGCTCAATACCGCCTTATAGTAGCTGACAAGCTCTGTCATGCCGATAAAGAAGGCGATTTTTCTCGCCATGGGGCTAAAGGGGTCGTTGAGGATTTTCAAATTCTCCGTCACAATCAGCGTATCGGGGCAAAAACGACAAAGCCCTTCTATCTCAAAATCGAAAGAAAGGCGAATTCCCCCCTCAGCTTTTTCCAAGCTGAAGGAGTTATATTTAAATACAGGATATTTCTCTCTCAAAGCATTATAATCTTTAGCTTCCATAGACTCTCCGTTTTAAGTCCTTTTGTTACACATAGTTTAGCACATTCCTTTATTTAACTCCATACCGAGTATAAACTTTAATAAAAAAGGGGGAGGCGAGGGGGTCCCCGCCCCCTTTAATATGTTCAGATAAACGAAGACATACCTATTGTTAATATGCCTATATTGTCGTTATATATTTTGTCGAATTGGCTGAGCGGCAGCGGGCTTTCGCCGAGACCCACCTCCACCGTATAGCCGGGGCGGTTGAACTCCTGAATGAACCAGTCTTTGTAGCCGGCGTAGCCTGAGTACTCGGGGGTAATCTCCAAGGGATAGCCGCTTGCCTGACTCATTCTCTCGCCAATCTCCCTTGCCCTGGGCGGGTCATAGTCCATGAACTTCCAGTAGATTATCTCACCCTGGGTATGGTAGGCGAGAATCAGGGCAAAGTCATGGTTTAGGGTAAAGTTGTAAACCGCGGCGCTTTCGGGAGCTGACAATGGAGCGGAGCCGACATAATCCCTCGGAGCGGGGGATACAAAGCCCGCCGCGAACTTTTGCTCCCTTGCCCTCTCCCATTCGGCGGGGTAGTTAAGATTTAAGTCGGTGCCGGCTATATTTGCCTTCCAGCCCGAAGGGAAGGGGATGTTCGGGTAATCCGAGGAAATCCTGACAGCGTTCTCATAGAAGGTTCCTCGGTTAATGGCTCCCGTTACAAGGTCCACTCCGTCGGGGTTTACAAGGGGAGCCACATAAAGGGTGGTGCCTCTGTATAGGTCGGCGGCTCTTGTGCCGAATATGCTGCCGTTTTCGGAATAAGCTCTTGCGTAGTCCTCCACATACTTTAGAAGAACCGGAGTTGTAATCCACTCGTTGGCGTGGTGGGCGGCGTTGTAGAAAACCTGAGTGGCGCCCGTGCCTATGGATATGTAGTGCAGGCTCTTGCCCATGACGCTTCTGCCGAAGTTGCCCGTTCTCAAAAAGGGATATCTTGCCTTTAAGCCGTCAATAATAAGAGTAGTGAGGGTCGAGGTGTAATCGATGTTTGTCGGCACCGCCGGGAAACCGAAGGGTATTACTATGGTCTGACCCGGTCTTAGACTGTCGGGGTCCAAAGTGGGGTTGGCGGTTAGAATAGCCCTTACCGTCGTGCCGTACTGCCTGGCAAGGCTCCATAGTGTGTCGCCGCTTCTGATGACCCTGTAAAAGTAGCCTCTTATGTATGGCAGTATATGTCCCCATGTGGCGGGACCCACAACGCCGTCGGAGGTAACACCGAAGGCGCTCTGGAAACTGAATACCGCTCTTTGAGTCTGATAGCCGAAGATTCCGTCAATTTCTCCGCTGTAATAGCCTGCCCGAGCAAGGGCCAATTGCAGCATTTGAACCAGCGGCCCTCGCATCCCAAGTCTCAAAACTTCCAAAACGACCACTCCTAAACATAGTTCTATCTAAAGTATATGGCGCATTGTCTGTCCTCAATTCCGACTAATATGCGAAAAGGGGGAAACTTTGCCGAAAACGAGCCTTACATTAATTTCAGCGCGAATTTTAAATTTTTCTCCGTTTTGCCCAAAAATGGATGAAAGTTTAAAAATTTTCCGTTGCAGACGATGACAAAAACATAAGATTTTGCACAAAAAAGCGGCATAGAATCCATGCCTTTTAACAAATTAAAGCATTTCCCTTGAAAATTCTCAGAAAATAAGCTATAATTTGTTTGTAATTAATGTTTAAATTGCGCACATTCTGCCCTTTTTTGCATAAAATATTCATTTGGAGATTTTTTTATTTTTGGCACAAAGGCAGGAATCGCGTAGGAGGGTTATTTTGTTAGCGGATTTACATTGTCATACCAAACTGTCGGACGGTTCGATGGGTATTGAGGAGCTGATTCTTCTTGCCGCGGGCCGCGGCGTTTCAACCATCGCGATTACGGACCATGACTGCCTTGCGGGAAATGTGAGAGGAAAGGTCATAGGCGAGCGTCACAATGTCAGAGTCATCCCCGGCGTTGAGCTTTCCGCCACAGACACTCTAACGGGCAACGAGGTCCATATTTTAGGCTATCTCTGCGACTGTCCCGACAGAATAGAGGGGCTTTGCCACAAGAACTCCATGGCCAGAAGGCGCGCGGGCCAGTATATGATGCTTAAAGCGGCAAAGAAGTTCCCCATATCTCCCGAGTTCGTTTTAAGGTGCGCCCAGGGCTCCACCAACATATTCAAGCAGCACATTATGCACGCCCTTATGGAGATAGGCTATTCCTCAAGCATGTACGGCGAGCTTTATGAACTGCTCTTTTCTCCCGAGAGCGAGGAGAACATCATAGTCAACGCCAAGTACTCCCCCGTTGAGGAGGTTATCGCAGCGATTCACTCCGCGGGAGGAATCGCGATACTTGCCAACCCCGCTGTTTACGGCGGTCTTGAGCTTGCAGAAAGGATGCTTGAGCACGGTCTTAACGGCATTGAGGTATGGTCCTCTGACGCCAGCGAGGAGGACACAAAGAAGTTTTACGAATTCGCTAAGAAAAACAAGCTCCTCATGACCGGAGGCAGCAACTTCCACGGAATGTATAACAAGGGCATTTGGAGCGTAGGCGACTACGGAGTGCACGAGGACCAGGTTCAGGAGCTTTTGCAGTACAAGGCAAGGCTCAGGCGTCAGCAAAGCAAGACCGAGACAAAACAGGAAGTTACCGTTTAGAAACCACCACCGCCACAAGGCAAAGGCGCCGCTTGGCAAATTGCCCGAGGCGGTTTTTTTATAAAGAAGCCCCTTGCATTTTTACAGAATTTCCCGCATATTGTAATTAGGACAAAGAGTTTAGGGGGAAGAGCATGAGAATAAATGACGACAGCGATATAAAAATCTTTGGGGAAAAGAAAAAGAAGGACGACTTTGACCCGATGCTTCTGCTGGAGGAGATAAAGCGCCACCGCAGCAGCGGCAACACCGCTAAGGCAAAGACAATCGCCCATCACATGGCGGACAGCATTGTGGAAAGTGACATAGACGAGTCCGTAAAGAGCTTTGCGGACAGGTACGAAGTTGAACTGACAAGCGAAGTCATGCATCAGGTCAGGGTGCTCTCCGTCTTTTCCGCCGAGTATGTGCTGAATAAATACCTTCCCTCACCCCTTCTCTCCTCGGTCGCGATAAACGAGCTTTATGAGAGCATACTCGCAGAGGCTCCGGAGTTTTACGACAGACTTGAAAGCGGCACCGCGTTTACTTTTTATTATCTCGCAGTCAGAAGCGGCGGCAACACCCCCGCCGAAATCGGCAAGGCCTTCGCCAGCCAGTGCGGGAGAGAGGACGACGGCAGCTGCGCACTTTTCGGCACCGCCGTTTTCACCCTGAATGTGGAGACTTTCCAGAATCTTATATTCAGCTTTAATTTTGAGGAATGAAACCCTTTAAAAGTCAGAACAAGAGCAGGCATTCAGCCTGCTTTTTTTATTATTGTTTTCACCCGCCCCCGCAAAAGAGCTCGCCGCCGCGTGGAAACCCACACGCCGCACCGCCCCCGCAGGGGCGAACTCAACCACCCTGCCCGCCGTGGAGAGGGCGCAAGCGCCACCACAGAGCCCACCCCAGACCGAACTCAACTCAGCCGCCGCTGCACTCCCCGCCGCGCCGCAGGAGTGAACCCCGCCCTCCTTCCTGCTAAGAGGCGTGGAACGCCGAGAGAGCGCCGCCGCGCGGGAATGCCCGCCACACCTTGCGCAGAAGGGCGCACCCGCCAACCAAAAACCGACCACCGACCGCCCATCGTTGGGCGTATCGCCGAGAGGTAACCGACCCACCCGCCGCCGCGCGGGAATGCCTGCCACACCATGCGCAGATGGGCGCACACGCCAAACAAAGATCGACCACCGCCCCACCCATCGTTGGGCGTATCGCCGAGAGGCAACCGCCCCGCCCGCCGCGCCGCAGGGGTGCGCCAAGGTGATAGCACAGCCCAAGCGAGTGAAGCCCGCCACCGCCGTGCCGCCCCACCCCTCAAGGTTGAACCCCCGCCGACCAACCGACCGCAGGTAAGTGCTCGTCGCAGCCCGACGGACGAACCATAAAAAAGGGGGACAGCCACGCTCCCACGGGCGGCGCATCAAAAAAAGCAGGCACGAGCCTGCTTTTTATGTATTCTGTATCTGCTCTAAACCGCCGTTCTTCTGCCGTTTTCGGTGCGCTGGAAGTGGAACATATACTGCTGGGCGAGTCCCTCAAGACCCTTAACGCACTCGGGCAGGCCGTCGGGGTAGGCACTCTTTGCTATCCTTAAAATATGCCTGTCCTTCGGGAAGGCGGACATATGCCCGAGACCGAAAAGCAGCGTACAGTCCGCAACCTTAACGCCCACGCCCTTGATTTTCATAAGCTCCCTGCGGGCGTCGTCAAGGGGCGTTACTTTCAGCTTCTCCAAATCAATCTCGCCCTCGGCGACTTTCCTTGCGGCGTCAATGACATACTCCGCCCTGTAACCGCACCTTACGGGGTCCAAATCCTCCGGCTCCAAAACCGCCAGCCTTTCGGCAGAGGGAAACGAAAACTCCCCTCCGCCCAAATCCTCGCCGAAAAGGGCGCAAAGCCTTTCGATTATGCCCTTGATGCGGGCGATATTGTTGCAGGAGGACAGTATAAAGCTGCACAGCGTCTCCCACGGTTCCTGATTTAAAATCCTGATGGTACCGTATCGCTCAATGGTATCCTTTAAAAGCTCGTCTTCGGAAAGCCGTTTCAGAGCTTTGTCATAATCCCTGTCAAAGTCGAAATAGTGATAAAAGGTATTTATAAATACATCTTCCGACATTCCGAGGAAAATAAGGTCCTCGCCGTCCTCGATTATCCTGACAGCGTGGGAGCCGACAACGCCCTTCCATGCGCCGTCGGCGAGTTTTTTCCATCTGAAGCACTGACCGCAGTCGAGGGTAAGACCCAGATTAATTCCCCCGAAATCGGTCAAACGCAGTCCGAAAGTGTTTCTTGCTATGTTCAAGAATTTTCCTCCAACCTAAAAATCTATGCATAAATTTGCCTTCAAATTACTCAATATCAGAAAAAATCAATAGAAAAACCTAACAATTTTTAAGTAAATTTTTTATGCAAATTTTATTCCAAAGAGTATAATCTGTAAAGTTATTAAAACCCGTAGTATATGGAAACAGGCGTCTAAAAGTTATGAACAATTAGAAGATTTTTGAAAAAATGCCCCCATATCAATGAATTTTAGCTTAGTTATAGACACTTTCGACGGAGTTTTGAACAATTTTATTCAAAAACTCATTATACAGAGCGTATAATTATCCCGCGGAAAATTTTTGCAATTGAAAAACAAACATTTTGTTGCGAGGAAAGAAAAATGTAAAAATTTGCCATCGTTTGTCAAAGATTGAAAGTTCCCCGATTAGTCAAAAATCCCCGGTTTCCGCATAAAAATATCATATTTATTCTTCGATTTCTGACCCGGTTTTCCAAAAAATTACACACAGATTTTAACTGTATTTCTTTCCCTTTTCGGAATAGGCAAGTTAAAAAAGGCAACAATAGGAATGCCAAACACAAAATGCTGGGAGGGTACCGAGTGATAAAAGGAGTCAACAGGCAGGTTGTTGATGTTTTGGAGACGGGCAGCGAGTATTTTGAGAGAGCCCTGTTTTTTGTAAAACCCGAGTTCTCCTATGTGAGCGAAGGCAAGCTGAGGGAGAACGCCCGGCAGATTTTGAAGAACGCTTCAGCCCCGCCTTCGACCAGAACAAAAAGGGGCAAGATGTACTATTTTTTAAAGGTGCTTAAATACTGCGCGGCCGCTGCAGGCGGCGCGGCGGCGACACTGATACTCTCCGCTGTTTTGTAGCTTTGAATAAATTTCCGCATATCGGACCCCTTAGGGGGTCTGTTTTTTTGTGCCTTTGAGCCCGCTCGGCGCCGGGTGGGGTGTCGCTCGCTGTGTGGGCATGCCGCATTTTGCGGGGCGCAAAACCATCGGCGGGGCGGGGTGTTCCCGCTGCCCTTATTCTGTGGGTGCTCGCTCCCTTATTACGGTTTGCCCGCTCCCGTTTGGGCGCGCCGCATTGTGCGGGCGGGGAGACAGTCTGCGGGCGGCGGTGGGTGTCCTGCCGCTATGCTCGGGGTGTAAAACCATCGGCGGGGCGGGTTGTCCGCTCCCCTAAGCGGGTTGTCCGCTCCCTCCGGGCGGGAGACCCCATTTCTGAGTGAGCCGCTCCCTGTTGAACGGGTGTATTTCGGGGCGGGGCGCTCCTCCGCTATGGCTTTTCCTGATTATTTTCTTTTCTTTATCTTATCCCAATACTCCTTCGCCGCCTGTTCGTTCTTGTTGTCGCCGTACTCGTAGTATTTTACGCCCTTTAGGGTATCGGGCAGATACTGCTGAGGCACATAATGTCCCTCGTAGTCGTGGGGGTACTTGTAAAACTGCCCCTTTACAGCGGCGTCCTCGCCGTCATAGTGCATATTCTGAAGGGCTCTCGGTATGGGGCCGCTCTTTCCTTTTCTTATATCGCTTATAGCCGCGTCTATGGCAAGGTACGCTGAGTTGGACTTGGGGGAATTGCAGACCAGAACCACCGCGTCGGCAAGGGGAATCCTTGCCTCGGGCAGACCTACCTGAAAGGCCATGTCCACGGCAGCCTTTACTATCGGAATTATCATTGGGTACGCAAGTCCCACATCCTCGGCGGCGGTCACCATAAGTCTTCTTGCCGCTGAGGGCAGGTCTCCCGCCTCAAGCAGTCTTGCCAGATAGTGCAGAGCCGCGTCGGGGTCGGAGCCCCGCATGGACTTCTGAAAGGCGGAGAGCAGGTCATAATGCTCGTCCCCCTCCCTGTCGTACCTTATAAGGCTCTTGTCAAAAAGCCGCTGTACGCCGTCAAGGCTGATACTCTTATGCTTCGGGTTCTCTTTATCCGGCAGAGCGGACAAAGCCGCCATCTCGGCGGAGTTAACGGCTCGCCTTACATCTCCGCCCGACGCCGCCGCTATGTGCTCTATGACCCCATCCTCTATGGAGTAGCTCTCTCCCCTCTCCTTCTCCAGAAAAGCGAACGCTTTCCGAACCGCCTCTTTAGCCTCGGCGGCGGTCACCGCTTTAAACTCAAAGACAAAGCAGCGGCTTAAAACCGCGGGGTAAACATAAAAATAGGGGTTCTCGGTGGTGGCGGCAATCAGGGTGATGTCGCCGTTTTCTATATGCTGCAAAAGCACCTGCTGCTGCTTTTTATTAAGGTACTGAATCTCGTCAATGTATAAAAGCACGCCGTTCGCGGCGGAAAGGGAGTCAAGGCTCGCTATGACATCCTTAATGTCGGCGATGGACATACTGGTGCCGTTGAGCTTGTGGAGCCTTTTCTCGCTGTTTTTAGCGATTATGCCCGCAAGGGTGGTCTTGCCCGTTCCCGGAGGGCCGTAGAAAATCAGGTTCGGGCACTCCCCCGACTCAAGGACATTCCTTAAAGCGGCGCCTTCCGAGAGGAGATGCCGCTGACCTATCATATCTTCAATTCTTTCGGGTCTCATTCGCTCAGCCAAGGGCGCAGACATAAACTTCCTCCCTTCCTGCCTTAACTGTTTTGCTCAAAATAGTATAGGCAAAAATCCTTCATGACGCATTTCTCGCACCGGGGTTTTCTGGCGGCGCAAACCGCCCTGCCGTGGAGAACGCATCTGTGGCAAAAATCGTTGCTTTCGGCGGGGTCAAGAATCTCTTTAAGTTTCATTTCCACCTTATAAGGGTCCTTGACGGAAACCAGACCCAGCCTGTTTGAAATCCTGATTAAATGGGTGTCCGCCACCACAGCGGGCTTTTTGTAGACATCGCCTATGATGAGGTTCGCTGTTTTTCTGCCCACGCCGGGGAGTTTTGTTAATTCCTCTATGGTGTCGGGCACTTTTCCGCCGTATTCGCTCAGAATCATATTCGCCATGCCCACAATGTCCTTTGCCTTCTGCCTGAAAAATCCGCAGGAGTGTATGAGCTGTTCAACATCGGCCACATCCGCATTCGCAAAGTCCTCAATCGTGGGGTATTTTGCAAAGAGGGCGGGGGTTATCATGTTGACTCTGGCGTCTGTGCACTGGGCTGAGAGCCTTGTGGCAACAAGAAGCTGAAAGGGCTCATCCGCTATTAGCGAGCAAATTCCCTCGGGGTATTCTTTTTTTAGAGCATCTATAGCCAGCTCTGCCCGTTTTTTATCCGTTAAGCCGTCCTTTGCTTTTTTCATATGTACCTCTGCAAAAAATTCTTTACACCATTATACCACAGTCGAAAGGGCTTGACTATAAAGCGCCGCTGTAAAAAAATCTCAGCTTAAAGTCTCCTGTCAAGCCGCATTTGAATAACATAAAGTTAGAGCAACATTTTGTCGGCAAAATATGCGGGAGGATATTTATGATTGACTTTAAAGATACTGTGTTTTTTCTGGGAGGAAACACACCGAAGGGGTTTTATGCGTTCTTAACGGAACTGTATAACCCCTTTGACAAATGGAGGATGTATATAATTAAGGGCGGTCCGGGAACGGGAAAATCCTATTTTATGAAAAAGATAGCAAGGGAGCTTGAAAGTCTGGGCGTTTCGGTGGAGAGGATACTCTGCGCCTCTGACCCGAAGAGCCTTGACGCTATTATCTGCCATGAACTGAAGCTCACAATCGCCGACGGCACCCCTCCTCATGTGCTGGAGCCAAGGTTCCCCGGCGTTGTGGAGCAGATACTTAATTTCGGCGACTTTTGGGATGAAACGCTCCTTAGAGAAAAAGGAATGGATATCAGAAGCGCGGCCCTCATGAACTCGGAGGAGCACAAAAACTGCGCGAGAATCTTAAAGGCTGCGGGAGCGCTGGAGGAGGAAAGCAGGAGACTTACCGAGGACATAGTGCTTAAAGATAAGGTAAAGCGTTTTTCACAGCGTCTTGCGGCAAGGGAGTTTGTAAGGAAAAAGGGCGTCCCCTCAAGGGAGTATCTGAGGTTTTTAAGCGCCATCACGCCCGAGGGCATTACCTTCCTACATGAAACGGTAAACACACTTTGCAGCCGCGTAATAGCCATAAACGACCCCTTGCGGGCGGTATCGCCTCTATTAATGGCGCACCTCAGAGAAAGCGCCCTGATGCACGGGCTTGACATAATCTCCTGCCCCTGCCCCATGGACCCTGAAGGGGGTCTGGAGCATCTCTTAATCCCCGAAATCGGTCTCGGCTTTGTGACCGTAAATCCCTATCACCCGCTGCCCCAAAAGCCCCAGAGAACAATTCACTGCGAGAGATTTATCAGCGAAGAAAAGATGAAGAGCGTCCACGGAAGACTCGTGCTGAACGCTAAGGTCAAGACGGAGCTTATTGAGGAGGCGGTCTCCCACCTTAAAAGCGCGAAGGAATGTCACGATATTCTGGAGTCTTTCTATATTGACGCGATGAATTTCGGGGAGCTTAAAAACTTTGCCGAGCGAACCCTTGAAAAGATTAAAATGGAGCAGAACCTTATTTAAAACCACCGCTGTTCTTGCCGACTTTTCATACCCCCGCCAAAAGCGGGGCTTTATTTTTGCGGGTATGTTAAAGGAAAGCTGCCCGCAAAGCGGCGGGGGTGAGGCAATTTTCACCGCAGGCGGCGGGGGGGGGGGGGGGGCAGGTTGCGCTAGGCGGGTCGGGGCGGAGTACGCTGCGGGATCACCTAAAAAAGAGGCGTCCCCTCCCCGTACGAGGGCGGGGGTAATCTGCGGGTCGGCGATGAGCGGCTCTGCGGGACTCTCCTCGGCGGCGGGGTGACCACTCTCCTCGGCGGCGGGGCGTTCGTCTGACGAAAATCCTGGGCGGGCGCAACCATCTCGGCGGGGTGACCACTTCCCTCGGCGGCGGGGCGGGTTCGCTCGGTGAAGGGTCGGGACTCCCCTCAACGGCGGCTCGGCGGCGGGCAAGCGGCGGCACTCCCCCTCTGCGGCGGCTCGGCTGGTAGGCGAAGGGCAGGGCAGACGGGCGTGGTTCTGCGGGTGGTAAAACACCTCTTTGCGAGGGCGGCGGGGGTAACCCTCTCGGCGCGGCGGTGCGGAGCGGGTTGGGAGGTGTCCCTAAAATGGCTCACCCGCCTGTGTGTAAGGGGTACACTCTCCCCATCGGGCGTGTCCCTCATTTAGCCAACCCCTCCCCGCTGGGGCGGGGCTGGCTCTCTAAGCGGGGCGGTTGCCCTCCCACAAAAAAACGCCCTGCCTTTGACGGGCCGGGCGGCGGACATTCCCCCTCCAACGGGGCGAGCTGTCTTATTTTGACAGAAATTAAGACTAATATTGAAGTGGCGGGAGTAATATGGTAATATTTTTATGCTGTTCAGAAAAAAGCAAAGGGGAATTAAAATGAAATGTCCTAAATGCGGGGAAGTTTTTGACGATAAAACTATATGCCCCAATTGCAATGAGCCTTTGACAGATGAAAATATAGAAACCGCAGGAAAAGAGCCTGCCGAGGAAGTTAAGCCGCAAGCCGAAAACGCCTCCGAAACTAAGAGCGAAGGCGAAAGCGCAGAGAGCGCCGCCGCGGAAACCGAGGCAAAGCCCGAACAAGAAATAAAACCCGCAAAGAAGGCGGTAAAGCCCGCCGCTGACAAAAAGCACTTTAATGTAAAGAAAACCGCCTCCGGGCTTATCACCGTTTTCAAAAACCTCTCGCCCTTAAAGAAAGCAATCGCCTGCGCTTGCGCCGCGCTGGCAGTTTTCCTTATAGTCTTCGGCATCTGGTACGCCGCGGGCGTGTCGAGCACCAAAAAGACGCTGATGCAGGACTGGGTTCTGGTCGAGCAGAACAACAATGTCTATATCAGGACTTTAGTTTTTGAAAAAGACAAAGCCGAGTTCTGCTTTGAAAGCCGCTTTGCGTGGCTTAACAACACCATAGTCGTTTATGAATACAAGGTTGTTTTCCCCTCAAGGGTCAAATTTAAAACCGATGGATTTTCAAAGACGGTGAAGATAGATTTCAGCGAGGACAAGCAAAGCTTTACCATAACCCCCGCCCTTAGCGGCGACGACGAATCCCAGACCTTTAAGGCGATAGAAAAAGACAGAAGATATATCTGGAAATAAATTAAAAGCACTTTGGATTTCTCCAAAGTGCTTTTTTTACTCAGCTTTTTCCTTTTCCCTTTCGTATTCCATAAGCTCCTCATCTGAGTAGTCGGGGAACTCCTCTATCTTGACCGCTCCTTCAGCGTAGAAGCTGTCCAGCTTCTGAAGCGCCTTCGGGCGGTTTTTCTTTATAAGGAACACAAAGAGGGCAATAAGGAGAATTGTAAAGAAGGAAATTACCGTTCCCGCGATGAGTCCCTGCTGGCTGAAGCTCATTTCAATTCTGTGCGCGCCCGCGGGGAGCTTGAAGGCAAGCAGCGCGCCGCCGACCTTATAGATTTCCTCCTCTGTCAGAGCCTTGCCGTCAACCTTTACTGTCCAGCCCTTGTCGTAGGGGATGGAGGTATAGACCAGCATATTGGAGCTGAGGTTTATATCGCCAGCCAGATAGGTCTCCTTAAACTCGGTAAGATTTAAAGTGCCGTTTTTCTGAAGCCTCTCATAGCCCTCCCGGAACTTGGCGAGGTCCAGACCCACGGCGTAGAAGTTTGCCACGCCGCTGGAGTTCTTGGTTATCGGCACCTCGATGTTTATGACATCGCCCGCCTTGTGGCGGCCAAGGTCAATAATCATCTCTCTGTCAAAGCTCCTTGTCTTTGAGAAGGCGGAGCCTGAAATCATATACTTCTCGGCTCCGGAGCACCTAAAATACACATAAACATTCTGAGCCTTTGTGATTTGAACCTCAATGGTAAAGGAGCCGTCCTCATTGGAGTTAATCTTGCCGTAGGAGAAGCTGCCGCTCTGGAGCGAGCTGTCGGCAATATCCCTCATGTTGGATGAGTCGCTGATTGTGGGCATAAGGTACTCGAACACATCGGAAACACCCGTTGCGAGTCTGAAGAAGTCGGCCTGTACTTTGAACGGGTCGTCGTTTTCTATGCTCCAGTCAAGCACTCTGGCGCTGACGCCGAAAGCTAAGGGCATATCGTAAAAATTCTTGTAAGCCGTAAACTTCTGGGTAGAGGGGACAAGCGCCCTTTCAAAGAGCTTTGGGTTCATCTCAATCTTGTCGTCGTTGTTTACGATGTATCTGAGACCCATCATGGCGTTGTAAACGGGGGTCTGCATATTGTAGGTAAAGCTGTTGATGTTGTTGCCGAACATTCCCAGCTTTTTCTGCATCTTTGCAAGGTCCTGCTTTGCCATGGATGAGAATACGGAAACTCCGTTGTAGAAGTACCATGAGTTGTCCATTCTGGTCCTGAGGTTAGTCAGCTCCATTCTGTAGAATGGCGTCTTGTCGTACTTGTCAAGGTCAGCCTTTAGCTGCTTAAACTGGTCGTAGTCGGAAACATAGTGCTCTTTAGCCTGGCTCATGGAGAAGTTGGTGCCCTGACCAATTACCATATCGGTCGAAACGGCTATGAGCACCAGCATGCAAAGGGCCGCTCTGTTGTACTTGGGGTTCTTTACAAGGGCTATGATGATGACGAACAGAACGGTAAGGGCTATGCTTAGCCAAATTGAGGTTTCGTCAACATTCTTGGAGCCCAGTTTCTGAACGATTACAATGAAGGCCAGCAGCGCCGCTCCCGAAAGGGCGACAGCCTTCATGGAGAACTCATAGAGCCTTACAAATACCTTGTACGCAAGGAGAAGGAGTATAAACGAATAGGCAAAGGAGAAGCGGTACGGCAGGTCGTTGGGGAAGTGGAATCCGTGCCAGATGTAGTTCAAGTAGTTGGTGTTAAAGCTGAAATAGAACACCGCAAGTAGAACGGTGGACATTACCTTTTCGCGGAAGCTGATTTTCTTGGAGAGCATATAAAGGGGCAGAAGAATCAGCGTCAAAATTCCGCAGTAGACATTGGGAAGCACATCGGTGCCGCTGGAGCGGATTGTAGGCTCCACGCTTGCCAGATGATTTGCGAGGAAGTCGAAAATCTTAAAGTATGACTTAAACTCCGACGGGAAGGTACCCGATGTGGCGGAGCTTTCTTTCAGAATAAAGAACACGGGCACAAGGGCAAACGCCATTATAAGAGCGGAGGCGACGCCGCTGACGGCAAAGGTAAAGCCTGAGTACAAAAAGCGCTTGCCCAAGGTGTAGTTGGAGAGATAGTAGTAAATAAAGTAGAGAACCGACAGAATGCATACCATGTATGCCATGTAGTAGTTTGTAAGGAAGATGACAGCCAAAGAAGTTATGAACAGCGCGGGCTTGCCCTTGTTGATAATTCTTTCGATGCCCAGAATCACAAGGGGGAAGAGCGCCATGGCGTCAAGCCACATTACATTCCAGTAATACGCCACAAAGTAGGAGCAGAAGGCGTAAAGAACGCCGAACGCGCTTGTTACATAGCTCTCTTTACCCACGGACTTTTTAAGATAATAGGTAAAGAAAGCGGCGCTGAGGACGCATTTTACAAGTATCATTGCGGCGATAGCCTCGGGCATGTTCTTATGTCCGAAAAGCAGCATAATTATGCCGCCGATGGGGCTTGAAAGATAGTTAAAGTAATTGCCGAGGAACGGTGAGCCCAAACCGCTTGTCCAGGAGTAAATCAGGGACATGCGGTTTACGATTCTCTCATACAGCTCGGCGAAAAGCGGGCCGTACTGATGATAAAGGTCCATTCTTAAAATGGTGATGTCACCGAAGGGCTTCATTCTAAAAGCCGCGTAGATTACAAGCATTATGATGCCCGCGGCGATACCGCCGACAATGGGGTACTTGTTTTCTCTGCACTTTTCTGCAAAGCGGCTCTTTTTCACTTTAGCTAAAATCTCTGACATTTCAAACTCCTTAACTCCTAAAGTTCTTGCAATATTTGACATTTTAACATTTTTAACACTCAATTTCAACCGATTATTAGACTGCGGTCACTTCTCAGGTGTTTCAGCGGAGGCAGGGGAAATTACCGCTTTTATCTTTTTTTCAACCTCCTCGGCAATTCTCTGCCTTGAGGCGGTGACGGGGCTGTAGGCGTAAAAGTCGAAAATTCCGCCGATTAAAAGGGTAAGGTTTAAGATTTCAGAGAGGTTTACCCCCGGCTCAAAGCCGTTTTTCTCTATTACCTTGTCAATGAGCCTCTTTTTTATATTGATGGCGTTTTTCGGCTCGCAGTTTTCGGGGGAAAGGCGGCGGCAGATTTCTCTGGAGGAATCCGCGGCTAAGACAAGCCCTAAACTAAACTTTTTCGGGTCCTTTAAAATATCCTCATACAAAAGACCGCCGGCGGCGTCGATAAGGCTTTCCACATACTCATCCGCCCACTGCTCACGGCAGTCGTATATGTCCATGAAATGAAGATAGAATGTGCTTTTTGAAATATCCGCCTTTTCGCAAAGCTCCGTTACGGATATGCTGTCGGGCGATTCTCTGCTTAATAGAAGTGAGCTTAAAGCGTTAAACACATTGGTTCTGGTTTTTCTGATTCTGCGGTCCGTCACTTTTTTCCTCCTTTGCCCATAAAAGTACAAATAAATTATAATGGTATAATAATAGAAATACAAGGCGGATTGGTAAAGTTTTGAACTAAATCTTGTAATCTATATTATTGGCAAAGGAAAAAAGAATATAAAAGGGCGAGAAACCTCGCCCTTAATTTATTCCGCGAATTTAAGCTTTACAAATACCTGATTGTGGTCGCTGGAGTACGCTCCGCCGTAGGTTTTGTCTATGACCCTGAACTCCTCAACCTCAAAGGCGTTCGGAGTTACCATTATGTAGTCAATAATGACCGACTCACTTTGACCGTAGGCATGGAAGGTTCCCGCTTTGCTTGAGAGCTTTGCGGCGTAGCGGGCGTCGGTAAAGTGCTCCGTCGCCATTTTGTAGGTTTCCGAGTCCTCATAGGCGTTAAAGTCGCCCATTAAGAGGGAGGGTCTGCCCTCGAACTTCTTAATCCTGTCCAGAACCACCTCAATGCCCTTGATCCTTGCCTCCTCGCTGACATGGTCAAGGTGGGTGTTAAAGACTATAAACTCCTTGCCGCTCTGCTTTTCCTTTAATATAGCGTAGGAGCAGATGCGGTAGCAGGCGGAATTCCAGCTCTTGCTCATTACATCGGGAGTTTCGGACAGCCAGAAGGAGTCCTTGTCAATAAGCTCAAAGGCGTCAGCCCTGTAAAAGACGGGGCATGCCTCCGAAATGGGCTTGTCATCCCTGTATGTAATGATTGAGTCATAGCCTATGAGTTTCTCCTGAAAGAACTTATAGTGCACGGGAGTTACCTCTTGGAATCCTATAATGTCGGGAGAGGCCTCCTTAATGTTTTGCAGCAGCAAATCAGCCCTGTAATACCAGCTTCTTTTTCCCGTATCCGACGGCGACAGGGTCCTAACATTACAGCTCATAGCGGTAATCTGACCCGGCGTCCTTTGTACCTCCGCTATGTTAAACACCTCCGAACTCAGCTTGTAAGCGAAATAGTACCTAAAGTTAAAAATAATTAGAACGGCGGCAATCAAAATGACAACCGCGAGGATAATAAGAGCAATCTTCCATCCCTTTGCGAGATTGGTGAGTGCCATAACACCGCCTCCTAAACACTTTAAGATGAGTAAATTATATCATAATATACTGCGTTAACAAGCGGGAAATTACAATATATAACAAAAAAAGCGGAGCTTAGCTCCGCCATTTTATTTTGAGTAGTCAATCTGACTGCGGCTTGCCCAAAGATAAGTTCCGCCCGAAATAATGGTCAGCACCGCGGTTATCCAAAGAAGGATATTTGAAAGCAGCGGGAAATCGAATGACGCAGGCAGCGAACCCATCTCATTAAAGCCCGCAAGAATCATAATGGCTATGGAAAAGACCATCTGGGAAATCGTCTTGATTTTGCCCCATTGGTTGGCGGGGATAACCACGCCCTGGGAGGAGGCGACCAGCCTGACCGATGTCACAGCGAACTCCCTTGCCAGCACTATCATAATAACCCAGATGCTGCAAAGCCCGTGCTGCATAAAGACCAGCAGCGCGGCGGTGGTGAGCATCTTGTCCGCCAGCGGGTCGGCGAGCTTGCCGAAGTTGGTTATTAGGTTGTGCTTTCTGGCTATCCTGCCGTCAAGGAAATCGGTGACCGAGCCGATTATGAAAATCACCGCGGCGATGAAAAACCTGTAAGGGAGCTTATCCCAAAGCACAACCGCCAGAAATATGGGGGTGATGAGCATTCTTATTATTGTAAGCTTGTTGGGTAAATTCATGTCAGACTCCGTTTTAAGTTTTCTATGTATTATACACCTATATTAAAGGCGAAAACGGCAGAAAAAGTTAAAATAGTCTGTGAACAAGAATATAAGATTTGAGAAAAATTTCAGTTCCGCGGGACTGCCAAACCCCAAAAAGGGCACGCCGCGCGGGGCTGGGCGAGTGTTGTTCGCTGATGGCAGCGCAAAACCGCCGATGGGGGCGGGGTCGCCCGATGTGGGCAGGGGCAGTCCGTAGTTTGGAGCGGGGCAATCTGCGGTCGGGATATGTGCCGCCGAGCATATCCGCTCCCTTGCCGCCCGCCGCCTAAAGAGCACCGACTTAAAAACGCCGCCCGCCGATGGAACGGGGTCGCCCGTTGCGGCGGAGTGTGCCCGCCGTTCTCCCGCTGTTGGGGAGGGGGTACTGTTTCGCCCGACATTGAGGGGGTACGCCCGCTATCTTGCCCGCATGGGGTACTGGTCGCCTTTCGGGGGCGGGGTTGTCCGCAATATTACCGCTTATTAGTAGTATGCCCGCTGACTAATAGTTTACGCAGTTTGCGGGTCTCAGCGGCAGGGCTTGTCCGCTCCCTTTACGCCCGCTGTCGGGCAGGGCGCGGGGTTGACCGCTGTCGGGGGTGTCCGCAGCGATGGGGCTGTTAGTCCTCGAAAATTTCGCCTATTAGGTCGTAGCCTTCAACGGCGGTTACCTCAACCTTTACAATTTCGCCCTCGTCGTGCTCGTAAGGCGAAATAAACTTTATAGCCGAGTCAATCTCGGGGGCGTCGCGCCATGTCCTGCCGTAGTAGCTGTCGGTGTAGGCGTCGTAGCCCTCGGTCACGACCTCCTGAACGGTGCCGATAAGAGCCTTCTGCTTCTCCTCGAATATCTTAAACTGGCTGAGCATAATCTGCTCCGCCCTTTCAGCCTTAGTCTGTTCGTCCACCTGATTATCAAAGGTCGCGGCAAATGTGCCCTCCTCCGCGGAATAGGCAAAGCAGCCCAGACGGTCAAACTTAGCCTTTTCAATAAAGTCGCGGAGGGTCTTAAACTCCTCCTCGCCCTCGCCGGGGAAACCCGTAATAAATGTGGTCCTTATAACAGCGTCGGGCATATAGCTTCTTATCTTTTCTATAAGAGCCAGCAGGCTCTCGGGGTCGCCTCTCCTGTTCATGCGCCTTAAAACATCCTTATGGGCATGCTGAAGGGGCAGGTCTATGTAGTGAAGGATTTTCTCATTCGACGCCATGGTTTCAAGCAGCTCATCCGTAATCCTGTCGGGATAGCAGTAGAGAATCCTTATCCATTTAAGCTCATCTATCTTCACAAGCTCCCTTAAAAGCTCGGGGAGCATTTTCTTGCCATAAATATCCTCGCCGTAGCGGGTGGTGTCCTGAGCTATGAGCATAAGCTCCCTGACGCCCTTTTCGGCAAGCTCCTTTGCCTCCTTAATAATGCCCTCCATGGGTCTGCTCCTGAAGGGACCTCTGATTTGGGGTATGGAGCAGTAGGTGCAGTTGTTGGAGCAGCCGTCGGCGACTTTCAGATAAGCCCAGAAACCGGGGGTTGTGAGAAGCCTTTCACCCTCAAGGGGCATGGCGGTCTTTTCGGGCTTTACGCTGACGGTCTCGCCCTCAAGAACTCTTTTGCACAGCTCCACAATGTCGCCGTTGCCGCCAAGACCTATAACGCCGTCCACCTCGGGCATTTCTTTGAGAATCTCCTCCTGATACCTTTCGGCAAGACAGCCGGTGACGATGATTTTTCTTACAAGTCCCGACTCTTTAAGCTGCGCCATCTCAAGAATGTTCTCGATAGCCTCTTTCTTAGCGTCCTCAATAAAGGCGCAGGTGTTAATAATGATTATGTCCGCATAATCTATCTCGTCAATAATTTCAAAGCCCGCGTTATTGAGCCTTGCGAGCATCATCTCGCTGTCCACCCTGTTTTTGGGGCAGCCGAGAGAAATAAATCCAACTCTTATACCCATTTTCTCACCTTAAAAATATTCTGTGTCCGTTTGGAGGCTCCCAAGCGCCCTTTCTATATCATATAGCTTGTAGCCCCGTCTTATGAGATTATTTATAACTCTGCGCCTTTCCTTTTCATCGGAGAGATTCGCGGAAAAGCTGTCCTCAATAAGCACTATGAGCCTTTTAAACTCGTCCTCGTCGCTTATAAACTCTACGGCGGCGCGGGCTGTATCGGAGGAAACTCCCCTTGATTTCAGCTCATCAATGATTCGGGCTCTGGCAAAGCCCTTACGCTCAAAAAGCTCCTCGCCAAAAAGGGATGAAAACTCAGCGTCGTTTATAAGCCCCATATTCTCCAGTTCATCGGCGGCATATTCCGCCGCCTCGCCGTCGAACTCTCGTTTGAGCTTTTGCACAAGCTCGCCCCGTGAGTGCATTCTAAGCGTTATAAGCCGCATAGCCTTGTTCAAGGCCGCGGCTTTTGTCTTTTCGTTTATTATGCTGTCTATATCTTCTACAGTTATCTCATCGCCGGCTTTGAGCTTTAAATCTCTTAAAAAGCCCTCTGTGACGATGGCAAATTGCTCTCCGTCGGCAAGCAGGCGTACCTTTCCGCCTTTAAGTCTTTCTATGGAAAACCGCATCAGTCGTCCACCGTAATATCAAGAATTGCCCTGTTCGCGGCTACGCTCTTTTTCTCCGTTTCGGGCTGAACTTCCGCAGTCTCCTGAATTACGGAGGAGACATTTCTCTTAGATACGCTTTCCTCTTTAAGCTTCTCCCTGATTTTCGCCTCAATCTCGGCGGTCATTTCGGGGTTCTGCTCAAAGAACAGCTTTACATTGTCCCTGCCCTGACCGAGCCTTGTGTCGTTGTATGAGAACCACGCGCCGCTCTTTTGGATTATGCCGTATTTTACGCCCACATCAAGGATTTCTCCCTCTCTGGAGATACCCTTGCCGTACATGATGTCAAACTCCGCCTCTTTGAAGGGGGGAGATACCTTGTTCTTGACGATTTTGACCTTGGTGCGGGAGCCTATAATCTCTCCGCCCGTTGCGGCGGATTTAATCTGCTCCGCTTTCCTGACCTCAATTCTCATGGAAGCGTAGAATTTCAGAGCCCTTCCGCCCGTTGTGACTTCGGGGTTGCCGTAGACCACGCCCACCTTTTCTCTGAGCTGGTTTATAAAGATAACTATGGTGTTGGAGCGGCTTATCGCGCCCGCGAGTTTTCTTAATGCCTGCGACATAAGACGGGCATGCAGACCCACATGGGAGTCGCCCATGCTGCCCTCTATTTCGGAGCGGGGCACCAGAGCGGCGACCGAGTCCACGACCACCACATCAATTGCTCCCGAGCGGGTCAGAGCCTCTGTGATTTCCAGAGCCTGCTCGCCGTTGTCGGGCTGGGAAACCAGAAGGGAGTCCACATCAACGCCCAGATTCGCGGCGTATACGGGGTCAAGAGCATGCTCCGCGTCCACAAAAGCGGCCTCGCCTCCCGCCTTTTGAGCCTCCGCAATAACATGAAGGGCAAGGGTGGTCTTGCCCGAGGATTCGGGGCCGTAAATCTCTATAATTCTGCCTCTGGGCAGACCGCCTATGCCCGTAGCGGCGTCAAGGGTCAGTGAGCCTGTGGGGATAGCCTCTATGTTCATGGCGGTGCTCTCGCCCAGCCTCATAATGGCTCCCTTGCCGAACTGCTTTTCTATCTGCGCCAGAGCGGTTTCCAGGGCCTTCTTTCTGTCGGTAGCCTTTTCGTTTGCCATATATTTATCTATTCCTTTCGAAATAAGAAATTTATCGCACAAATGTTCGCGGCTTAATAGGATTATACAGTTTTTCAGGTGAAAAAGCAATACAAATTTTTGCGGCAATAGATTCATAGCCTCCATAGAAGGAGGCTAATGGGTCTAATCGGTATTTTCGGGCTTTTTGACATCGAACCAGAACTTTACGCCGCCGCTGACATTCTGCACACCGTACTCCATGCGGTGGAGCCTTTGAATGGCGGCGACAAGGGCAAGTCCCAGTCCGCTTCTGCCGGCGGCTCTTGACATGGCCTTGTCCGCGCGGTAGAAGGAGGTCCAGATTTTGCCTATGTCCTTATCTGCGATGTGCTTGCCCGTATTGTAGATGCTGACCCTCCAAATCTCTCCCATGTCCTCTACGAAGGCTTTTATATTTTTGCCCTCGCCCATATCCTCAACATGGGACATGGCGTTGGAAAGGTAGTTGTTCACAACGGAGCCGAGAATGATTACATCTCCGTAGCCCAGAGCGTCGGTCGGGATGGCGTTTACAACGGTTACGCCCTTTTCTTTGAGCTGCGCCTTGCTTCTTACAAACCAGTCTTCAACCAGCTCAAAGACATTGAATACCTCTCGGTTGGGGCTGTATTCGCCCGAGTCGTACTTAATAATCTCCAGGAGCTTCATTATCATGTCGTTCATGCGTTCCGCTTCGCTCCTTATAATGTCCGCGTACTCGAGCGCCATTTTGGGATCCTCTTTTATAAAGACCGACAGTCCCTCAGCGTAGCCCTGAATTATGGCTATGGGGGTTTTAAGCTCATGGGAAACGCCGGTGATGAAAATCTGCCTTAAGTGGTCAAGGGTGTGCTCTTTTTCTATGTCGTCCTGAAGTTTTTGGTTCTTGGCTTTAAGGTCGGTCAAAGCTTCGTTGAGCGAATCCGACAGGGCGTTGATACTCTTGCCCAGCCTGTCAATCTCCTCGCCCCGCATCTCGCCCACTTTCTGAGAGAAGTCCAGCTTTGACATATTGTCGGTAATGCGGCACATCTCTTTAAGCGGGTCGGTGAACCTCTTAATAAGCCTTGCCACGATGAAGAGCATTAAGGTGACCATTATTGTCGAGAGGGTGGAGATAAATATAATACCTACCCTCGCGACATCGTCAATCTCGTTTTTGAGCTTAAACAGCTCCAGCCGCCCGTCGCTAAAATCTCTGACAAAGACAAGGTATTCACGCTTTACGGTGCCCGATGTGTCCTCTCTTAAATCAAAGTGGAAGCCTCGGTTTTGAATTCCCGAGTCCACAATGACATAATTCCTTTTATACTCGTCGCTGATTTTATCGTCCTTTTTAAAGGGAGGCTGTATGTAGGGACCCGAATATGAGGTGGAATAAACAAGATTGCCTGTGGGGCCGTAGATTTCTATGCTTATGTCGTTGTTAAGCTCTACCTCTCTTAAAGTATTGTAGAACCTGTCGGGGTCGGAGTAGGCGCTTTGAATAATGTCCGCGCTGGTCCACAAGTCAAAGCCGGTTTTTAAAAGATAGACATAGTTAATCATTCTGGAGTCGGCAATAACGACTATCGCTATGCCTATGATGAAAACCGAGGCAATGCTTCTGAACAGCAGCGCGCTGACGCTAAGCTTCTTTTTACTTTTCTTCTGTTTCGGAGCTTTAGTCTTCTCCGTTCTTCTCATTAGGCTCCACCTCTAACTTGTAGCCCGCACCGTAAATTGTCTTGATGTGCGCTGCTCCCCAGTCGCCCAGCTTGGTGCGCAGGCGGGCCATGTGAGAGTCAACGGTTCTTATGTCGCCGTAGAAATCATATCCCCATATGTCGTCAAGAAGGCTCTCCCTTGAGAAAACCTTGCCCGCGTTGGATACGAGCTTAAAAAGAACGCTGTACTCTTTTAATGTAAGGGTTACGCTCTTTCCGTTGAGCCATACCTCGTGGGCGGTGTCGTCAATGGTAAGCCCGTCTATGGAGTAAACCGACTCGGAGGTGGCGGCAGCCCTTTCGTTGCGGCGAATTAAAGCCTCTATTCTCTTTACCAGAACGCTGGGGCTGAAGGGCTTTGTGACATAGTCGTCGGCGCCCGCCTCAAAGGCGGTCAGCTCGTCAAATTCCTGACTTCTTGCCGTGAGCATAAGAACGGGCACATTGGAGCGTTTTCTGATGCGGCGGCAGACCTCCCAGCCGTCAACATTGGGCATCATTATGTCAAGGATGACCGCGCTAAAATCGCTCTCAAACTTGTCGAACAGGTCGAGCGCCTCCTGACCGTCGGCAGCCTCAACCATTTCGTAGCCGTCCTTTTTGAAAAAATCCACGACCAGTCGTCTTATAAGGTCCTCGTCGTCGGCAATAAGGATTTTTTTCACTTAAAGCAGCTCCTTCCCTTTTAAGGTTAAACAACAGCATTTATTTAAAGTTCTTAGCTTTCAAAATGCAAAGACTTTTTCACTCCCGATTTTTCAATCGCGACATAGAGCACAAGTCCCAGTCCCAAGCAGGCTATGAGCTGACCCGCAGCCACCGACAGAACTCCGTAGGCAAAGCCGATAAGACCCGCGTAGGCCGGCAGCATGATATAAAGCTCAAGACCGATTACCAAAGCGTTCACTATAATCGGCGGCAACGCCGAAAGAACAGGCAGACCCTTGATTTTGTAAGGCTTGAAGCTCCTTGTAAGGATTGCGGCAATCAGCGTCGCTACTGAGCCGAAGATAATGTCCACAATGCCGAGGGGGCTGCCGAGATTGCCTATAACGCAGCCGATAACAAGGCCGGGAATTGCCGCGGGAGTGAATACGGGGAGTATTGTGAGCATTTCGGACAGCCTAATCTGAAAAGGTCCGTAAGCCAAATTAAAGGCCGCCGAAATATAGGTCAAAGCCACATAAAGGGCGGCGATGACCCCCGCCTGAGCGATGTAGGTGATACCGTTTTTACTTTTCATTTCCATCTTCTTTCCGATTCCGTAGTTTGTTCGAAGCCTTAAAGGCTTCGGTCAGGATGTTGCGACTGACCGATTTTATAAAGGCGCCCGCCGCGCCGTGAAATCCCCGCCGCCGTGAGCCAAACTCCGACTTTTGGGGCTTGACCGAATTTAGCCGAGGAGCGCGCCCGCTTTGCGGGTCTCACCCGCCGAGCAGCCGATGGGCGCAAAATCCCTTTATAAAACCGATTTAATTATATCAGCAAATAAAATAACCGTCAACGAAACAGTTCAAATTTAACATATAAGCGGCGCGAAAAATATAATTTATAGGCAGATTTAACTATCTTTTCCTCATTTTAGTTTTCTAAAGGGTAATATTTTATTTTACCGTCCATCTTGGAGCGGAGATTGTCCGCTCGTTGCCGGAGCTCAACGCAAAGAATACTCCCGCCGTTCGCCCCGCCGTGGAGTCGGGGGACGCCCGACTGCGGGCGGGTGTTACTCGCCCCGCCCTGTTGTGCGGAAGTTGCCCGCAAACCTGCCGCAACTGAACCGCCTCCGCTGGTGGGGTGTCCCGGTTCATGGGAGCGGCACAAAAAAATAGGCGCGGTCGCACGCCTGCGGGGTGGGGCGTCTGCAAGGGATACCCGCTCGCCGTCGCCGTTGGGAAAGGGTCGTTCGCCTTTGCGGGAGCGGTCGCCCGTTGCCTCCCCGCACGCCGAGCGGGACGGGGTTGTCCGTATGCAAGTGAGGGCGCCTGTGTGAAAAGCACCCCGCTCGCCGTTGTCGGGAGATGCCCGCCTGTGTGGAGGGTGTCCGTCCGCTGTCGGGAGCACAAAAAAAAGCTTGCCGCCGCCTTGTTATGCGGCAGTCACCCGCAAAACCTGCCGCCCCGAACCGCCGACCGTCGGCGGGATGCAGTCCGCTCCCCGCCCGCCGGCGGGACGGGGTAGCCGCAAAAAATTTCCCTACCGCTTGTCGCGCTGGCGGAAGACGCCTGCCCTCCCCGACCGCGGCGAAAAGGCAATAAAAAAAGGGAGCCTTGCGCTCCCTATGATTTTCTTTAGAAATTAATATTGTCGGGGTCGCCGCCCAGTCTGCCGTAGGCAGAGATTGAGCTTATTCTGCCCATATCCTCGTCCGACAGCTCAAAGTCGAAAATCCTCGCGTTCTCGGCGATGTGCTCGGGATTGGTGGATCTGGGCAGGGGGAGAATATCCCTTTGCAGGAGCCATCTGAGAGTTACCTGAGCGGGCGTTCTGCCGTACTTGTCGGCTACCTCTTTAAGGGTCGGGTCAGCCATAATCTTGCCCGAACCCAAGGGGCTCCAAGCCTCAACAACAACGCCGTGGCTGTGGCAGTACTGAACCAGCTCCGACTGATTAAATCCGGGGTGAATCTCCACCTGATTTACCATAGGTACAATCTCGGCGTCCTCCAAAAGCGCCTCGAAATGATGAATAAGGAAATTGCTGACGCCGATTGCCTTAATCCTGCCCTCTTTGTAGAGCTTCTCCATAGCCCGCCAGCTTTCCTTAATCTTGGTCTGCCAGCTGTCTCTGAAATCCCTCGGAATGGGCCAGTGGATAAGATAAAGGTCAAGGTACTCCAGTCCCAGCCTCTCCATGGTCGCGTCAAAAGCTTTAAGTGTCGTGTCGTATCCCTGGTCGGAGTTCCAGAGCTTGCTTGTTATAAAAATCTCCTCTCTCGGAATGCCGCTTTCTTTAACAGCGGTGCCGACGCCCACTTCGTTTCTGTAAATGGCGGCGGTGTCAATATGCCTGTAGCCCGCTTCCAGGGCCTTTTTCGCTGAATTTATTACTGTCTCTCCCTCGGGAATCTGCCATGTGCCAAAGCCCACGCAGGGAATTTTAACGCCGTTATGCATTACAAAAGAATCGGTTAAGCTTTTCATAATAAAGCCTCCTTTTTAAAAGCCTTATTCACAATTATAAAGACGCAAGGTATAAAAGTCAACCGAGCGGGCAGGAAAATGGGAAAAAATAGGATTTAGGTTGACAAGCAAAATATTTTGTTTTATAATACCCTGTACAATTGCGTGAGTTATACATTTTTTTGGCTTTGCCCCAAATTTTTAAACTTGTGTGTTTTGTTTGAATTTATCGGCATATGCTAATTGATGAAAAGCTCACAGCAGTTAATCACTATTTTTGAAAGGAGACCTTTCTTTAATGGACGACCCGGACCCCGGAGGTACATTCAGTATTTTGTCAGCGGCAGCCCTGCCGGAGCTATTGCAAGCGGAACCCGTAAGTTCCGACGGAATTCTTCTTAAACTCGCGATTCTCTTCTTCCTCATTCTTATAAACGCTTTCTTCGCGATGTCAGAGATTGCGATAGTATCCTTAAACGACGCGAAGCTGGAAAAGCTCGCATCGCAGGGCCACAAAAAATCAATGCAGATTCTGGCTCTTACTCAGAACTCTGCGGTTTTCCTCTCCACCATACAAATCGGCGTAACTCTCGCCGGCTTCCTCACAAGCTCCTCGGCAGCACAGTCATTCGCTCCGATGCTTGTATCTCTGATTGACCCCTATCTTCCCGACGCTGTTCCCAGGGGACTGCTTTTGGGAGTGTCGACAGTCATCATCACGCTTATCACTTCTTACTTCTCACTGGTTTTGGGCGAGCTCGTGCCCAAAAAAATCGCCCTTCAAAAACCCGAGCAGGTTTCATATTTCGCGATAGGGCTTCTTACATTCGTTTCCAAAGTATTTAAGCCATTTGTAAAAATCCTCGTGCTTTCCACAAACGGCATTGTAAGGCTTTTCGGCATTGACCCGAACGCCAACGAGGATACGGCAAACGAAGAAGAAATCCGCATGATGGTGGACCAGGGCGAGAAAAAGGGCTTTATCGAGAATACCCAGCGTGAGATGATTATAAATGTCTTTGAGTTTGACGACATCGACGCGGGCGACATCATGACCCACAGAGTCGACATGGTGGCGGTCGAGGCTGACGAACCGATTGATGAGGTTATTAAAGCCGCGATAGAGGAAGGCTATTCCAGAATCCCCGTTTACGACGACGAGCCCGATAACATCATCGGCATAGTCTATGTAAAGGACCTTCTTCAGTATGTCGGAACCGAAATACCCAAGACAAAGACCATTAGGGAGATAATGCGCGAGGCGTATCTTATCCCCGAATCCAAAAAATGCGGTGAGCTTTTCACAGAGATGACGGAAAAGCGTGTCCAGATGGCGATTGTCGTCGACGAGTACGGCGGCACCGCGGGTCTTGTAACCATGGAGGACCTGCTTGAAGCTATCGTGGGCAACATCCGCGACGAGTACGACACCGAAGAAGAAGAGGATATAAACAAGATTAACGACACCACCTTTACCATAGACGGCATTACGGACATTGACGAGCTGGGCGAGCTGACAGGCACCCATCTGCCCGAGGGCGACTACGATACGGTCGGCGGTTTTATTATAAGCAGGCTCGGCTATCTGCCCGCGGACGGCGACATGGATGTGACCGAATACAAAAACCTGCGCTTTACGGTTCTCAGCGTTGAGGACAACAAGAGAATCGACAAGGTTAAGGTTGAGATTCTGCCCGAGCCTGTCACGGACGAAAACGGAGATAAGCTGACAGAAACGGCGGAGATTAAGGAAAACGGAAAGAAAAAGAAAAAACAGTAACACTGTTATAATAAAAGGGAGCTTTTTAAAGCTCCCTTAGTTTTTATAGGGCTGAAACTCAGCCTTTTTTTATTTTATAAGATTTAGGATTTCCCTTGTTTCTTTAAGAATAAAGTCCGCTTTGTCAAAGCCCTCGGTTGTCTTTGAGCCCCAAAGAGCGAGACCGAACTTTACATCCGCGCCCTTTGCGCAGTCCATGTCGTAAACGGTGTCGCCGATATACACGGTTTCTTCTTTGGCGGCGCCCATCTCCTCCATGCACTTTAGCAAAGGCTCCGGGTGGGGCTTGTGCTTTTCGGTGTGATTGGCGTTGATTATGGAGTCGAAATAGTGATTGATTCCAAAGGGTTTAAAGTCTGTGTCAAACTCCTCCTGAGTTTTGGATGTGACTATGCCCATCTTAATGCCCTTTTCTTTGAGCGTTTCGAGGACCTCCAAAATACCGTCAAAGGGCTTTATGGAATCGGTGTGCTTGTTCATCTCCTGATTCCATCTGTACTGGAGTCTCTGCGGGTCCTTCGGCTTCAGCCTTGACATAACGGAGGTGCCGGGAATTCCGAGGCAGAATCTTAAATCCTCAAGTGAGCACTGCCTGCCCTCTTCTTCCAAGAGCACTTTTTGAAGGGATGTGAGTATGGAGTATTCCGTGTCGATAAGTGTACCGTCTATATCAAAAATTATGTTTTTCATCATAGGCATTCTCCTTTATCTCTCTGATTTAATTATACCCCATATTTCGACTTAACGCTTGCCAAAAATCAGAGAGAAAAGCAGAGAACTTTCGCCTATATTAAACAAACACCCCCGCAAATTGACCGCAGGGTGACGAATCTCAGCCGCCTTTCGGGGCGCGGCGGCGGGGTTTCACAGATGGGCAGCCCGCTCCCCCACCATACGGTGCGGGGCGGTGGGGCGTGGGGTCGCCGCCGCAACAAGAGAGCACCGACTGTCGGACATGGTGTGGCGGGATACTGACCCGCTCTGACGGCGGAGAACTGCCGCTCCCCGCTCATCGGCGGGCGGCGGGGTTTCACAGATAGGCAGACCGCTCCCCCCACCCGACGGTGCGGGCGGCGGGGGCGGGGAAATCCTCGGCGGGCGGCAAAAAGAAAAGGCTGGATTTCCTGCCTTTTTAATCTTTTTCTACATCTCAGCGGGGCGGGGGATGGCTTTCGGGGCGCTCGCTTTTTTCGGAGAGTGCTTTCTTTTGTAAACCTCGCCGAAGATTAAGAGAGCCAGCGGGATAATCAACTGGAAGGGCAAGGCGTAGTAGGCATAATACGCCACGAACTCAAACATTTCCATGGTGGAGCCGTAGTTTGTAAGCGACAGGGCGAACGCCGTTAAAGCCGCGGGCATTACCATCGGCTTAAAATCGGGTAAATTCAAGATTTCTTTAAGCCCCTTTGCCGCTCCCAGAAGGCATATCGAAATTTTGACTATTCCCGCCAGCAAAAAGTTTGTGGAAATGGAGCCCTCTATCCTTGAAAGGAAGTCTCCCACCTCAATAATTCTCGCAGTAACGAAGGACGGGAAATAGCTCAGCTCTATCATCTTCTGTCCCAGCAGCGTTAAGTTTCTGATGGAAATATTCATGAAAATGAAGAAGCCGAAAAAAAGGGAACGCAGGAAAATCTTTGTCCGGCTTTCGTTTGCGGCAAAGCAGCAGCCAAGACACAGGAAAACCACTGTCTCAGCGTAGGGGAAGGAGATTATCCGCACAGCGGTCCAGAAAATATCCGAAAACGAGTGCTCGAATATGGGAAGCATCGAGCTCAGCTCCATCTGATTAATGGACACCAGAAATATCAGCACAACCACCGAGATAACCACAAACAGCATAAGCACCGACCACTTGCCCACTGTCTTTATGCCGCTGCGGGCAAGGTAAACGGTGGTGATGACAAGCAGAATCAGTATCGGCTCCTGAGGCGTTTCCACAAGGGTGCCGATCTGAGTAAACTCCGAGTAGTTTCTCATTACCAAAGAAGCCAGAAATATGCAGTAGCTCACCATAAAGGCGGAAACAATCTTTCCCCCCACTTTCCCGAAAACCGTTTCCGAAATTTCATAAACATTCTTTCCGGGAAAGTTATTGAGAATCCTGCCGTACATCATAAACAAAGGTATGGTCAAAACAGTTGCTATGATAATGGAAATCCACGCGTCCTGAGCTACCTTTGTGCTGATGCCCATAATAACGCTGTTGCCGAAGTTAAACAGCAGCACGGCGCATATCGACTGATTGAGGCTTAGGGTCTTGTTGTCCATATTTCGTCCCTTTCGCTATTTTGTTTTTACTTCCACGAACATATCTATAATCTTTTCTATAATCCCCGCAAAGGGAGTAAAGTCGGGGTTGAAGGTAAAGATTGAAAGCACAATAAAGCTGAAGGCGAACATAACAAAGTACGCCGCCTTGCCCGCTTTGCTAAGGCCTTTAAGGTTTGTTAAGGAATCATAAATCAGAACAACCGCGAAAAAAGCAACTATCAACAAAAAACACATATGCTACCCCTACTTTGTAAATGCCGAGTTAACGATTTTCACCTTGACCTCGACCTCTACCTTCGCGTTCTCATAAAGCTCATCCCAATAATCTTTAATCTCATCCCAAAGCCGAGGCTTTGTTTTATAAATATGGTCCGAAAAGCCCATAACATCGGTCTTTAAATCCTTCTGCAAGGTATTCATAAGACTTTCAATGTTGTACTTTATTTCTTCCTTGGTCGCGTCTTCAATCATTTTTACATTGTTCTTGTCCATAATGTCGAGCTGGGCCTGATTTTCCGCAAGGGAAAAAATCGTGCTGGTTTTGATTATTAGGGTCAGTTGTCCGTTTTCGTACTTAAAGGATTTTTTGCTGTGGTTTTCCAGCACTTCAAGCGTGGCGTCGGCTGTGGGTCTGCCCATTACCGAAATGGGCAGGATTGTGGTTTTCATTTTGTTGTCAGCCAGTAAAAGATATTTTGTCTCCTCGGGGCTTAAAAAGCCCACAAGAAAGCCGCCCTTAATTACCGCTACGCCCAGAACCTCTGGGACCACCCTTTCACCGTCCTGCGTTCTGTGGAAGGCGGGCAGGATCGCGCAGCGTCTGGGAGCGTTGAGAAAGTTATAAATCTGATAAAGCTGCGCTCTGAATGTGGTGGAGTTGACTTCTCCGTCCTCCCTTATAATGTCGTACAGCCTTTCCGATACAAGACCCTTTGTATCCTTTGGCGGGGTTAAGATGTCCGACGCGGTTTCCGCGCGGGATATGGCGACGCAGATTGACTCACGGCACTCGGCGTCGCGTATAAACCACTCCATGACCGCCTCTATGCCCTGCTTGTACGCCAGTTCCTGGTCGATAATCAGCACATTGGGGCTGCCGAAAAACAGCTTGTCCTGCTCTCTGCGCTTTGTGTTCCTCGCCGCCTCAAAAAGGGTGCGGCCCTTGGTGTAAATCATTTTTCCAGAAATGCCGCTTTCGTCGGAGGAGCCCGTCAAATCCGCGACCTCCAGCGTCATGGCGTATTGGTTTGTCATTCTGTCATAATCGAGAGCAATACCCACGACTATATTCATCTCATCCAGGTCCCTGTAATTCCAGCAGCCTATGAGGAATACAAAAGACAAGGAAAGCGTCAGGGCGGTTATCTTTTTAAACATTACAAATCACTCGCCTCACGGGTAATGTTGGCTGTGGTCCTGTCGGGTCTGGTCTGCATAAAATTCCAGGGCATTCTTGCAAAGGTATCCTTTGACTTATGCAGTTTTAAGGAGCCGTCAAGCTGAACCTGGTCCACGCCCGATGAGGTAAGGTTAAGGATGTGGATTATCATAATGCTCATGGCGATGGTAAAGCCGAAAAAGCCTAAGACTGAGGAAAGGAACAAGAAGAAGAACCTGTAGACTATAATCGGGGCGTTGAGTTTCGGAACCAGAAGGCTTGTAATGCCCGTAGCGGCGACGACTATAATCATGGGAGCGGAAACAAGACTCGCCTCAACCGCCGCCTGACCAATGACAAGGGCGCCGACGATACTGAGGGTCTGACCTATGCTGGAAGGCATTCTGACACCCGTTTCCCTCAGCATATCAAAGATAAAAATCATAATCACAGCCTCAATGGCTGAGGGGAAAGGCACCCTCTGCTGCTCCATGGCTATTCTCGTCATCAGCGGCAGCGGCAGCATCTCATGATGGTAGGCGACAACCGCTATATAGAAAGCGGGTATTGATATGGTCAGCAAAAACGCCGCCATGCGAAGGATTCTCGCGAAGGAGGAATAATAAAAGTTAAAGTAATAGTCCTCGCTGCTTTGAAAGTTCTCCACAAACAGATAGGGTATGCTGAGCACCATGGGGGAGCCGTCCACAAGCACGATAATGCGGCCCTCCAGCATTTTGGCTATGGCGGTATCGGGTCTTTCGGTATAGCCCACGGTCCTGAACGCGCTGTAACGGTTGTCCCTTATCAGCTCCACAATATAGTTGGAGTCCAGAACGCCGTCAATGTCCAGCTTGTTAAGCTTTTGTATAAGCTGATTGAGAATATTCTTGTCCGCTATTATGTCGAAATAGCAAAGGCAGATTTTCGTCCTTGTGATTCTGCCGACGGTTAGATACTTGGTTTTAAGCTCATTGGTGCGCACTCGTTTTATTATGAGGGCGAGGTTTTTCAGAATATCCTCGGTAAAGCCCTCCTTGGGACCGCCGATGACCTTTTCGTTTTCAGGCTCCATTACGGCTCTGCCGCAGCACTCCTTGGTATTTAAGGCGATAGCCTCGCCCACGCCGTCCACGAACACAGCCGTATAGCCGGCGGCGACAAACTCCACAATATCCTTAAAGCTGTCGGTGCTGATTGCGTCGTTAGCGTGAATGACGCTTTTTTTGAGCGCGCCTATGAGGTCTTCCGTGTCCTCCGGGGGAGCGGACATCAGGGGCTTTAAGACATTGTCGTTAATAATTCCCCTGTCAACCATGCCGTCGCAGTAGATAAGAAGATATTTTAAACTCTGCTCTCCCTCGCAGGCAACCTCCTTAAAGGTAATGACATCCATATCCGCAAAAACCCTTTTGCAGATTTGAAGGTTCTCCTCAAGGGTCTCCCCTACCTTCAGCTTTTCCAGCGGGGCGTTTAAACTGTTTACCGTCTTTTCCAGTTCATTTTGCTTTTTATCGTACAGCTTCTTTAAAAAGTTCAGCATAATATCTCCCTAACCACTGTATTGGCTCATTTTATTATGCTTTGCTTTTAGGGCTTTATACCAATTGATGAAAATGAAGGCAATAAAAAAGGGCAGCCTAAGCTGCCTTTGAGTTTTCCGCTTAATTCGGCGGGGTTATTCTGTTTGTGGTGATGTATCGAACGCCCAAAGAGTAAAGGGTGTCGTGGAGCTTAATATCGTCAATGGTCCACGCGGCGACCAGAATTCCCTCGTCCACAAAGGGTTTTATTTTCGGGTAATTCTTTTCGTTCTTTCCGTCAAATGAAAGCCCCGCGTTTATCTCCCTGCACTTTGAAAGGGTGTCCTCCTTAATCTCGCTTACAAGCAGCCACATCTCGGTATCGGGAGTGAGTTTCCTCAGCTCCAGCAATAAGGAGAAATTAAAGGATATTAATACAGGCTCCGCTTTGAGATTCTTCTTTTCGATTAACTCACACAGAACTTTCAAGTCCTCAGCCTTGCCGCCCTTAATCTCGATAACCGGGCGCATTCCGTACTTTTCGCAAACATCCAGAGCCTCATCGAGGGTGGGGATTTTAAGGGAAGGATAATCCTTTATATTGCTGCCGTACTTAATATCAAACTTTAGCAGCTCCTCGTATGTATAGTCCTCTATGTAGCCGCTGCCCGTCGTGGTGCGGGAGATTTTTTCGTCGTGCATCAAAATCCATACGCTGTCTTTTGTGGGATAAACATCAAACTCGCAGTACTTGTATCCCGCCTGGCCCGCCTTTTCGATTGCGGGCAGAGTGTTCTCGGGAGCCGCGCCCGAAAAGCCCCTGTGCGCCACATAATGCACTGTTTCTCCGTCTTTTATGATGGCGGACTTTTCGGCGGAAACTATCCTGAGGGCTCTGCCTCTTATAATCCTCGCTCCCGTAAAGCCGCCTATCGAAAAGACCAAAATCACGCAGACAAGTATCGCCGCTATAGCCTTCTTAGACATTAAAACACCCCTTTAGCAGAAAACCGCAGAATAAATCTGCGGCATTTTTTATACAAGCGCTCTGATAAGCTCGTCAGTGTCCCCGCAAAGGTAGTCAATGGGGGGAATCTGAATCATTGTATAGCATCCCGGCTGCTGCTTCAGAACAGCCCTGGCGGAAGAAACCATAATCTGAGCGGTAAGGGCGGGGTTGTTTATGCTCATGTTGAACTCAACCCTCTGATTGTCGGTAGAGCCGGAAACGCCCTTCCTGAAAATATTTACCCCGTGACCCATGTCCTTTAAAGCCTCAACGCTGTCAACCTCTATTACATGGGTTTCGTCATGGACAAAATAGTCGTCCGCTTTTATAGCCTTGGCGACTGTCTCGAAATCGGCGCCGTCCTTCAATTCAACATAAACCATGCGCCTGTGAACGCCCGAGCCTGCGGGAATGGTCATGGAAAGGGCGTCCTTGACGCCGTCAATCGCCTTTACGGCGACGGTGTGTCCCATGCTCATGCCGGGTCCGAAATTGGTGTATGTAATGCCGCGGGGAATCATGGCCAGCATGAGAGCCCTGACAACCGAGTCGCTGCCGGGGTCCCAGCCCGCGGAGATTATAGCCTTTGCGCCGTTTGCCTTGGCTATCTTGTCAAGACGCAGACGCACCTCGGCAATATTTGAGTGGATGTCATAGCTGTCAACGGTGGAAATGCCCCTTGAAAGCAGCTTTTCGGCGACCTCCGGCACCTTCCTGCTGGGAAGGCACAAAATCGCCACATCTATATCCTTTAGTTCATCAACGCTCTTAACCGTCGGCACGGGGATGTCAAGGTCCTTTGAAGATACAACGAATTTAAGCTCCATGTCGGGAGCTTTCATTATCGCGTCAAAAGTGAACCTGCCCACATTTCCAAAGCCGACTATCGCAGCCTTAATCATATTATCCCTGCTTTCCTAAAGCCAAATTACTTTAACAGCTTAAAGCCCTAAAGTACACTAAATTTTACTCCAATTCCCGCTTCAAGTCAAGGATTTCGCCGCCCCGCCCGCAGTAAATTTTATGCGGGGAAGGGAAAATTCAAAGCCCTTTAAACAGCGCTCAAAAGAAAAAATCCCGACAAAGAGCGTCGGGTTCTTTCAGCTTCCGGTGAATTTGAGCCAGGGTTTTTTTATTGAGAGGCATATTATGCCGCCGGTGAGGGCGACGACTGCCCAAAAGACTATCATGCTGTTCCAGCCGAAGCGCTCGGTATATGCCGCCATGCCGTACGCCGAGGCGGCGCTGCCGAGATAAGTGAAGGAATTGAAAAGCCCCGACATCAAGGATATTCTGCCGAACTTCTCATAGTGGCGGGGCACCATGCCGATAAGCATCAGATTCACGCCGTGCATGGAGCCGATAAGCAGCGACACAAGCGTCACCGTAAGTATGGCGTTTTTGTCCCTGAGTACCGACAGCATAAGAGCCGAGAACGCTCCTAAGAAGAAGATAATTCCCGCAAGACTCAGCTCGTTTCTGACCCTTGCCCTGTAGATTCTGGAAACCGCATAGAAGGCGACCACGCTGAAAAGCGGGAAGCCGACTCCCGTCAATATGGATATATTGGTGCCGAGATTGAATGTCTCGGAAATCAGCGACGGCATCCATGTGGAAACTCCGTCACGCAAAAAGCCCTGAAGGACAATGGCGGCGATGATTCCAAAGAGCATAAAAGAAAACGGCGCCGCGCCGCCCTTTTTGCTTTCGGGCTGTGACTTTAAGGCAAGGGTGATTTTCGGGCACTTCATAAGCCAGAAAATCAGCATAACGAGTGCCGCAAGAGCGGAGAGCACGAATACCGCTCTCCAGCCGCTGAGAGTTATCAAAAGGGGCGCTGTCAGATACACCGCAACGGTGCCGAAGCTGCTGCCCCAAGAGACCAGCACAACCGCCTTTTTATAGTCGTCCTCAGTAAAGACATGGGTCATTATCTTTACAAGGGGCGGCCACATAAAGGCCTGGGCAAGTCCGTTCACCGTCCAAACCGCCGCCGTAAGGTACGGATTTCCCAAAAAGGGAACGGCAAGGTTCATCATAATGGTGGTGAGCAGCCCGGCCGAAATCATTGTTTTGGGCTGTATTTTGTCGCCCAGATAGCCGCTGAGTATCTGCCCGATTCCGTACGCTACGGAGCTGCCCGTCAGGGCAAGGGAGGCGGTGGATTTAAGTATCCCCTCGCTCCTTATAATCTCCGAGATTATCGCGGCGTAGTTGATTCTTGTTACATAGCTTGTGAAGTAGACAAGGGTAAAAAGGAGCATTAAAGCCTTCCTTTTACCCCCTGCCGTTATTTTCTCATCCGACAACTTTACCCTCCCATTCCATGGGGATTTTGGCTCCCATAAGGCTCGCAATCGTGGGAGCTATATCCTTAATGCTGACGCCCTCCAGCTTTTTGCCTTTCTCAAAGGGCTCGCCGAGGAAGAACACCGGTATGGTCATGTCCTCGTCAAGGTCGGTGCCGTGGGTTCTCTCATGTCCGCCGTGGTCAGCGGTGAAAATTATGGTGTATTTGTCCCCCAGCTCCCGAACAAGGTCATAAACCAAGTCGCAGGTGGTGTTAAGGGCATACATATAGCCCTCGCTGCACCAGCCGAAGTCGTGACCCGCGCCGTCAACCCAGCCCAGATAAAGGAAGGCAAAGTCAATATCCCCGTCTTTGAGCCACTCTTTCGCGCGCTCACAAAGATACTTGTTTGTATCCTCAAGACCGTAGAACCTGTTATGTATAAACTCACTGCGGGCGATGGAGCCGGGTCTTGCCACATCCCTAATCGGCTCCCAGTTATATAAAATGGCGCATTTTTTGTCACTGTGTTCAAGCACCTCAAAAAGACCGTCAATGGGCCTTACCTGAGGCATGTATGTGTTGGTGACGATGCCGTGCCTTGAAGGGTCCACGCTGTGGAAAAGGGACATATGGCAGGGCAGTGTCACGGAGGGCATGACGGTGCGTCCGTCCATGCAGTAGGAGCCGTTCTCCTTCAGACACTTGGTAAGCCGATGGCCCTCAATACAATCGGGCCTCATTCCGTCGTTTACAATCAGCAGGATTTTCATGCAGCACTTCTCCTTTTCTCAGTTTTCCGCAAAACGGCGGGCGGGGAAAAGATGAATCTATTACCAATGTATTAAGCCCCGAAGGCTAAAAGACTAAAGAAAGCCCGATTTGAGAGCCGCTCGCAATTACATTAGTACTTTGAGTCCTTGTTTGTCAATAGACGGATTGTAAAAGACCGTCAAAAACCGTGTCATGGGGGATATTATCGGTGTTTCTGGCGGGGCGGCGGCGTAACATCCCCCTGCGGCGGCGGGGCGGTACGCTCGGCAGGACGGGCTTTGCTCTTCCGCTTGTCCGTCCGCTGATATTCCGTTAGTACCCGCCGGGCTTACGCCTTTTAGAATGCGAAATAATAAAATCAAAAACTTTTTGTCTATTTGCAAAGTCTCGGGAAAAAGTTTATAATATTGAAGTTTACGCTAAAATCTTTCATCTATGGAAAACGGAGAATCTATGAACCCAAGAATCAAAACATTGTTAAAATATATAGTTCCCACTGTGCTCAGCCAGTGCGCCTTCTTTCTGTTCCTCATAATAGACGGCATATTCGTGGGCAACGGCGTGGGCACCGACGCTCTGGGCGCCGTAAACCTTGCCCTGCCCTTTGTTATGGTGGTGGGCGCGGTCTTTATGCTGACCACCATCGGCGGAGTGACCATCACAGCCATAAGAATCGGCAGAAAAGACTTTGACGGGGCGAACGACGCTTTTATGAACTCGCTTTTCTGCACCCTCGCCGTTTCGGCGGTCTTTACCCTTATAGGCGTTTTCTTCACAAAGCCCCTTGCCGCCATGCTGGGAGCGGGCGGAGTCTATGAGAAAATGGTGACGGACTACCTTTTCTGGTACAGCCTCTTTACCGTTCCGTCGGCGCTGGCAGTAGCTTTGCAGGGGTTTGGGCGCAACGACGGCGCGCCCGTCTTTGTGATGGTCTCAACGATTCTCAGCACCATGCTTAATATCTTCCTCGACTGGCTCTTTGTGTTCCCGCTCAGAATGGGTCTTAAGGGAGCGGCAATCGCCACGGGCATATCTCAGACCGTAGGTTTCCTTATCATCTCGGTCCACTTCGTTATGAAGCGGGGAGTTTTGAGGGTAAGGAGATTCAAGCTCAGCGGCTTGCTGTTTAAAAAGGTACTGAAAAGGGGCGTGCCGGAGCTGCTCTCTCAGCTTACGGGACCCGTAATGATTTACTGCATGAACCTTATGCTGATGAGATACATCGGCGAGGCGGGCATAAATGCCTATTCGATTATCTGCTACATCATTTCCTTTGCCTATGCGGTGTTCTTCGGCGTGTCGGAGGGTCTGCAACCTCTTTTCGGCAGGAGCTACGGCGACAAGAACGAGGGAGATTTAAAGTTCTATTACAGGGCGGGACTGATACTCAGCTTCGGCAGCAGCTTTGTTATATATTTTCTGACGATACTCCTCGGCGGCCCGATATGCAAACTTTTCGGAGCCGACTCCGAGACAACCGACCTTGCGGTAAAGGCGATACCCTTAAACAGCTGGTCGTTTATCTTCGCCGGACTTAACACGATTATCTCCGCATATCTCTACTCAACAAAGAGAACAAAAGAATCGGCGGCGGTAAATGTCCTTAGGGGCTTTATCCTCTCACCGATTTGCGTGTTTCTCCTTTCAATGGCCTTCAAAGACGCGATAATCTGGCACACCATAGGAATCGCCGAGGCTCTGACCTTCATCGCCGCCCTCTTGATAGTAAAGAACTCCGAAAAACACGGCGTGGATTTTAACAAAAAATAAAGCCCCGCCGGCGGCAGAGCTTTTATTGCACACAGCCCGCGGCCTTGCTGTGATGGAAGATAAAACATTGTTTCCATAAAAATGAGCAATTCCTTTAAAAATAAAACCCCCTGCTCGGCAGGGGGTGTTTTATTAAAGAGCTATTTCCTTATTGGTGACTATGAAAATCATTCTTTCCTGAATTGAGGGGCCGCCGTGCATGGTGGATATACCGCCGTGGTCGCTGGTAATAACTATGAGCCAATCCTCCTGGGCATAGGTTTCCCTTGCCTGAATTGCGCAAATCAGCTCATAGGCCGCTCTCTCGGACTCGGCGTATCCCTTTCTGTACTTGGGATTGTTAACGCTAAAGCCCGTGCTGTGTCCCGCCTTATCGAGATGCTCGAAAATGCCCATTATAAAGTCGGGGCAGTCGGCTTCTGCTACCGCGGCCATGAGAGACGCGTGGGTGCCTTCATCGTCAGGGTTGCAGTTAAAGACCACATTAAGACCCTTTTCCTCGCAGTACTGCTTTTCCAGCTTATAGGTGGAGTCGTCGTTTACAAAATGTCCTCTCCACGAAACCTGGAACATGGTAGAGTCAGCCTTGCCGCTCTCCACAAGGGAGGTAAGAAGGGTTAGGGGCTCAACCGCCTTTGTCATGCCGTTGTTGATAATGCCGTGCTCATTTGCCCATTTGCCTGTGAGAATCGAGCACCAGCCGGGGGCGGTGGATGTAAACTGCCTGTTAATCTTCGGGAAATTTACCCCGCCTGTGTAAGCGAGATAAGCCTTGCCGCCCTGCTCCAAAAGAAGCTTGGAGCCGCCGACCTCAAGGGAGGAGATGTCCAGGACATCTGCTCTGCCGCCGTCAAATCCGATGATGATTGCCTTCTTCTCGGTCTTGCCGTCGGGCAGGGGGGCATCGAAATGCTCTGAAACAAGGTCATAGACTATTATCTGGGGCAGAGCGGTTTCGATGGTGTTTTCATAAACCTGCAAATTCTTTACTCTGCTTTGGAAATACTTTGCGGTGTCGGTCAAATCGGCGCCGTAGCCGAAGATTGAAACAAGAAGGGTTGAAAGAGCCGTAATCGCTGCCGTAAGCAAAGCCATTAAATTCATAAATACGCACCTCCGAAATAAGGTAGTTTCCGGCAAGGACATCGTATCACAAAATATAGCCTTACACAAGTCGAAAAAAATAAAACCACCCTGCATTAACAGAGTGGTTTGGTGCGGATAAGAGGACTTGAACCTCCACCGAGTTGCCCCGACCAGAACCTGAATCTGGCGCGTCTGCCAATTCCGCCATATCCGCATTTATCGGCGGGCTGTCCCGCCGATAACATATTATATATTAAACTTTTTATTTTGTAAATCCCTTATTTTTATGTTTTAAAGACAAAAGCGCTCAAAATTTTGTTAAATGGCGCAATACTTAGCTCCCGCCGCAAAAAAAAAGACCCTTCGATTGAAGGGTCTTTGGTATTTTGATTATTATGCTTCCTCATCGAGTATGGGCCACTCGAACTCGTACTTTCTTACATTCTCAACCGTGAAGGAGATGTTGACTTCGCCTGCGGGAGCGAGCTTGCCAAGAAGCTCTGCCTTAGCGGTGACATCAACATTCTTTCTGTACTCGATGCTGATTATCTCGTCCGTGAGCCTGTTTACAACCGCGTAGATGGAGCAGTTCTTGTAAACGGCGTCATAGTCCTTCACATCGGCATAGCCCTTCATTGCGTCCTTGTTGAGGGCGTTGAAGATATCGTCCTTAGTCCTCAGGTCAAAGGCCTTGCCGATTCTGCTGGAGTTTGCGGTGGGGTTGTACTCGTCGTTGAAGCGGATTGTGATTTTGTAGAGGTTCTCATCGCTGTTGTCCTCGATGACTACCGCATAGGAGGTATCGAAAGCGGAGAGTCCGCCCGCGCCGTAGAGGATATCCTCATAAGCGGTCGCGTTGCCGTTTTTGTCGGGAACGGTTGTGGCGCTCTTCTGCTTGGGAAGGTTCTGGATTATGTAGTTCTTAACAATAGGAGCTATGTTGTTAAGGTCGTTTATAAGTTCCTCGGCGTCCTTTTCAAGGGTGACGGTCTCGTCCTCGGCGCCGGAAAGCTTAGCGGATGTAATCTTTATGGACTTATCGCTGACCTTTATAGACTCCTCCCAGCTTATATCTGGCCTTTGCTCTTTGGGGAGGCTTACCGCCTTTTCAAGCAGGCTGTTGAAATATGCTACTGCCTTTGCGGTATCCGCGGGTTTTTCCGTAAGGCTTGTGGAGTACTCGGTTGTGGTCGTGCTCTCTTCGCCTATTGTGAACATATTGCATCCGGCAAAGCTGAGCAGTATAAGCAGTACGGCAAGCATAGCCGATACGACTTTGAGCGTTTTCTTCATAACAGGATAATCCCCTTTCTTAATTGGAAAGCACATTATTATTCTGTTTGGTAAATTTAAACCGCAAAGGAAAGTATATCATATAACCTCAGTTTATTACAAGCCTTTGGCGGAAAATATTAGTTTATGCCTTGAGACCCTGCTCGTCAAAGAGGAATACCGTGTTAAGTACGATTTCAAGGCCCTTTTCGATTGTCTTGGGGTCAAGGTTGTCGTGGGAGTCAAGACGGGTATGATAGTACCTCGGCGGGCCGGGGTCCATTGCGGCAAGGGTTGCTGCGTGGTAGCCCTGTCTTGAGATTTCGGCCGCGTCGGACGCGCCCGCATAAACGCTTGCGTATTTAAGGTCCATGCCGCAGAGCTTGCCTGCCTCCTTCATAAGAGCGCAGACCTTCTCGGAGTTCCTGACAAGTCCCGACATATCCTTTGAGTATATGTTAATATGCTCATAGTCTCTTAAGGTTTCAACGCCTACAAAGATGGTTTCCACATTCTTGTCTTTGAGCATATCTTCGTGCTGCTTAGCGAATGCCTTTGCGCCTCTGAGACCCGACTCCTCGGAGCCTGTAAGCAGGGCGATGACCTCGGTGTTCTCAAAGCGGATGTCGTTATCGGCAAGGAACCTGATAACAGCGGCGCTGCAAAGGCTGCCCGTAAGGTTGTCGTTCGCGCCGGGCGCCATGACCTTTTCGTTAAGCATGAAGTAAAGACCTATAAAGAAGGGAGTAAAGCATACGGAGATGATAAACATTACAAAGGGATAGCCCTTTGCGGGAGCCTCTGTGATATAGCCCTTTGCGAGAGCTACCATGGTTGTTATAAAGAAGAAGGCAAAACCGACGGCGGCGCCGCCCAGCATAAAGAACAGAAGGAACTTGCCGCCCTTGTGGGTGTATCTCCACTCATAGGAGCTGTCCATATGACCCGAAACGATAATCCTTCTCTTTGTCTCGCCCTTTGCCTTTCTGACCGCCACAAGGTTGTGGGAGGTTGCGGGCTTGTAAAGAGCGTCCGTAAACTCGCGGTAGAAAAGGAACTCGCCAAGGAGAATCGCTGCCGCGGCTACAAGAAGCATGAATGTGAGTATCGGCATGCCTGCAAGGAAAACAATAAGACCGAAAATCAAAAGAATGGATACAATCTTAAACCAGCCCATAAAAGCCTTGGGGCGAACCTTAAAAGGCTCTATGGTCACGGAGTCGGCAACCTTTTCAAGGTCGCTCTTCATAAACTCCTGAGCCTTCAGCTCCTGCTCGCTGCCCGCGGCTCTGGGGCCGATTTCGGTGCAGATTTTCTTAATGCCCCTGATTATGTAGTTGGTGTATTCCCTTAGTTTGGAATTAAAGGCAGGTACAGATTCGCTTGCTTTCATTATCTCTCCTCCGTATCAGAAAACTTTAGATAGCCCAAAGTCGTATTTTTGTAGCATTTTAATATAAATTAAAGTTATTGTCGATACAAAATCCTATATTTTACAAAATAGACATAAGTTTTTTTGTTTAATTAAGGCAAAAACAGCCCGGAGGGCGGTTTAAACATCCAGACCGAAATGCTCCTTTAAATACACGGGGATTTCGCTGTCCGAAAGCTCCTTTGCGGAAATCAGCTCGGAGCCTTCAAAAATCTTAAATGTGTTCTTGTCAAGGGTCTTGCGTCCCGTCAGAGTCTTAATGGCTATCATGTAGTCCTTGTTGAATATGGAATCCTCGTGCTTTTCGCAGTAGAAAGAAGGCTGAACGAAGTCGATGGGGTGCTGAACCTCCTCGGTAAATGAGAAGACATCGCCCCAGCCCTTATTTGTTTTCTCGGTGAGAACCCAGCCGAAGAAGTCCCTTTTTTCAAAGCGGTACTCCTCGCCGAACTGCTTTTGGACAAGCCCCTCTTTTAAAAGCAGCGGACAGCGGGGCGCCTTTGCGCCCACGCCCACATCGCACATATAAACGCCGTCTGCGGCTTCTACTTTCAAAACTCGATGGCGGCGCATGGGAACGCCGACTTCGCCTCTTAAAAAGCGGCCCATGTACTCGGTGACGCCAAAGCCCAGAGCGCGAAGGAGCCAGGCTAAAATGCCGTTGAGCTCAAAGCAGTATCCTCCCCTGCGCCTTAAAACCACCTTGTCAAAAAGGGAGTCGTCGTCAAGTTTCAGGGGAGTACCCCTTAAAATGTCTATGTTCTCATAGGGCACGGCCGTGACATGGGCAAGCTGAAGTTTCCGCAAATATTCGCCGTTCAGCTCTGCGTTTTCATCGTATTCAAGCCCGATTCGCTCAAAGTATTTAAGTATCTTTTCTTTTTCAGTCATATTAACACCGTCTTTTATGTATTGCCCCGTGGGGCTTTTTATTTTTAGGATGCGGGGCGCGCCTCTTGGCGGGCGGGCAGTAAAAATAAAGCGCTCCCCTGCCGCCCCCTCCCTGCCGCTCGCGCGGGCGGAGGTGATGCCCCTGCGGCGGGCGGACAAAAAAACTCTCGGCCGCCGCCTTTCCCTCTGAGTGGGTGGGGTAACCCTGCTGACGGGTCGTCGTCTTCTCCCTTCCTGCGGGTTATTCGGATATCCTGCGGCGGAGCATATCGCCTTTTCTTATGCTCTCGCCAAGATTTACAAGAACCTTCTCCTGAACAAGATGGGCGGTTTCTCTCTCGCTGCCCTCCATATCCCTTATTTCCTTAACCGTAACCTTCTTATTAAGGCTGTCGGGGGAGAGTATCTCCAAAACATCTCCCTTTTTAAAGAAATTCCTCTGCTCCAAAAGGGTAAAGCCCTCGCTGTTTGTATCCTCAAGGGCTATTGCTATAAAGTCGCAGGTTCTTCTGTACTCGCCGTCGTTATAATGGTTGTGTATCAGTTCCCCGAAATAAAAGCCGCCGGAGTAGGGTCTGTGGCTTATGGTGTCAAGCTGGAGCCTTAAATCCTTTATATTATAGGTCTTGTCGATAGCTTTGCGGTAGGAGTCGGTGACAGTCGCCACATAGTAGGGAGTTTTCATCCTGCCCTCTATTTTGAAGGAGTCCACCCCCGCTTTTCTCAGCTCGTCAAGGAACTCAATGGCGCAAAGGTCGTGGGAGCTTAAAATCGCGCTGAACTCCCCTTCCTCCTCAATGTCAAAGCTCTGGTCGGGTCTTTTCTTTTCCACAAGGGCGTACTGCCAACGGCACGGCTGGGCGCACTCTCCCTTGTTGCCGCTGCGTCCCGTAAGGAACGAGCTAATAAGGCATCTGCCCGAATAGGACATGCACATGGCTCCGTGGACGAAGGCCTCAAGCTGCAAATCCTTCGGGGTCTTTGCCCTCAGCTCCGCTATGCTCTCAATGGACAGCTCCCTCGCGAGAATCACCCTTTTTGCGCCCATGTCATAATAGACCCTCGCCGCCATGTAGTTCATGCAGTTTGCCTGGGTGCTGACATGCACCTCTATTTCGGGCACTTTTCTTTTTATTTCGGCCAATACTCCTATGTCGGAGACAATCACGGCGTCCACGCCGATTTCATAAAGCTCCCTTGCGTACTCGCCCGCCTTTTCTATGTCGCTGTTTTCGGCAAAGCAGTTTAGGGTTATATAAATCCTTTTGCCCTTTTCGTGAACACGCCTTACCGCCTCTTTTAAGGCAGCGTCGGACATGGCGGCTTTGGCAGCTCTGAGCTGCATTATCCTGCCGCCGGCGTAAACCGCGTCAGCGCCGAAATGCAGCGCCGCATCTATACATTCCAAATCTCCCGCGGGAGACAAAAGCTCAGCGTTTTTCATAGTTTACCTTCTTTTTGCGTTTCTTTATGAATTCTATCAAATCACGGCTGACAGTGTCAAGGAGGCAGCCTTTCAGCCTTGATGCGACGCCTTTCCAGCAAAATTCGCCTTTTATTGGTATTTGCTATTTACATAAAAATTATGTTATATTATAATAAAACAGAATCTATATTTTTGGAACGATTCAGTCAAAAGTGGGAGGAATTAAAATGAAATTTAAGCCAAAGGGCAAGACAAAGCTGATGTCCGTTATCCTCGCGGCGGCTATGCTTTTGTCGGCAGTCCCCTCAGGTCTTATTTTGCCGGCGCTGGCTTCTGACACTCCCGATGTTTCGGTTGCGGTCTTTACAGACATTGGATATATGACCCCCGAAGAGCAAGGGGTCGGCAGTGAGGATTTCGAAGCTTTCAGAAGGAATTCCGACACCCTCTATGAGTACATGGAGGGCATACTGGACTCTGCCCTTGCCTCCGTTAAGGACAAGGCTTTAAAGGGCGAGCTGCAGTATCTTATTGTAAACGGCTCTCTCACAGCCACCGGCTCCGAAAAATCTCATCTTGCTCTTGCGGAAAAGCTCAAAGAGCTGGAGGAGAGTACAGACGGCGCCCTTCAGGTCATTGCGATGGCAGGCGAGGGCGACATCAACGCTTCCTCTTTCAGCTTTGAAAGCGGAGTTAAGGAGAGCGCGCCCGGAATCACTCCCTCTCGCTTTAAGGAAATATACGCGGATTTGGGCTACGACCTTGCTGACGGTCTTTATGACGCGGCTGTATCAAAGGCGGGCGGACTTACATACACAGTTTCGCTGAACGGCGACATTCGCCTTATCATGGCAGATGTTTCAAAGTACAGCCCCGACATTACAAGCACAGGCACAGCCGCCGCTGAAAAGGGCGGCGTAATCGCGCCGGAGCTTCTTGATTACATAAAGGCCCAGGCTCTTGATGCCAAAGAAAACGGACAAGTCCCCGTGCTTGTTTCCGACTTTGCCGTCGTGCCCGTAAACCATGTAATAGAGAGCTTGAATTCCTCCGACTTTGTAAGGAACTACCACAAAATCGCCGAGGAGCTTGCCGACGCCGGAATTCACTTCCACATCGGCGGCAAGCCCGGCTATAACGATATAGCAAGCATAGTATCCGACGAGGGCGAGACGATTTACGGCATTCTCTCCTCCGCCCTTACATCCTTCCCCGCAACATACAGAATTATAGGGCTTACAAAGGGCGAGGGACAAACCCTCTCAGCCTGCGCGGAGCTTGTTGACTGCGACGATGTTCAGCCCGTGGTTTATAAAGAAAACAATGTTCAGAAGCCTTTCAAAAAGACCACTGCTTTGAACGCTTCCTTTGGCGGCAGCTCCCAGGCATATGTTGAGAAGTTTATAAGAAACCTTGCCGATGACTTCCTTGACAAGGTAAAGGCGGCAGGCGGATTTATAAAGTACTATGAGGACATTAAGGGCATTAACATCCGCTTTATGGTGGACAGCCTGTTCTTTGGCGGCATCAGCATCGACGGCACCCCCGTTCTCTCAGGTCAGAATGTGGAGAGCTTCCTTAACGCCATCGACAATCAGCTGATGAAACGCTACCTTAACGACCGCTCATACACCTATGAGCTGGTAAAGAAGGTTTCCTCAAGAATCGCCGGTCTCCCCGCGTCAAACCTCCCCTGCGACAAGTTCTATTATGACTATCGTATAGGCAGCCCCTACAGAGCAGGCACATTCGGCGACGCGCTTGTTTCCGTAATGCTCTACATGACTCTGGGCAACGAGGATAAGAGTGACGACGCCTTTATAAAGGATGTTATAAACAACCTCTACAACACCTCTCTCTCCGAGGATGTTTACAGAATCGCCCTTGAGGTGCTGTTTGACGATATTATCAAAGACGCTCTGAAGCACACAAAGATTGACATCAGCTCCTATTTTGAGGGCGAGGCCAAGAAAATCGCCAACTATATACAGCTTGGCTTTGAGGTTTTAATGCTCCTTATCAGAGGCGACAACAGTTACCTCAATCTCCTTGAGATTATCCTGGAAAACTCCAACACAAAATACGGTGAATCCTTTGAGGACTTAAAGAATTACATTATAAGCGACTCCATCGCGAAAGAGGATTTTGAAATAGTGGGCATCAGCGCGGCAGAGCTTATAGACGCTGCCGTTACGGACTCTAACCCCGCCGAAAAGAGCGACCACGGCGTATGCTTTTCTTACAACGGCAAGGTTAAAGTCGTTCCCACCAAAGAAGAGCTGCGTCTGCCCTCAATGAAGGCCGTAACCTTCGGCGAGAATACACAGACAAGCGTTAATATAAGCTGGTACACCAAGCTCTCCGTCACCGGAACGGATATTGAGATTCATCCCGCAAACGGAAACAATCCTCCCATGTTCACAGGAACGCCCACAACAGGCGCGGGAATCAGGAAATTCACACAGGTTGTAAAGAGGAGCTATCCCGCAGGCAGCTTCGGTATCTTTGACTTCGGCAGCTCCGAAGTTGAAACAAGGCGCCATGTGATTCAGCTCACGGGTCTCGAGAAGGGCAAGAAATACTTCTACCGCGTGGGCGACGCCTCCAGAGGCTGGTGGAGCGAAATCGGCTCCTTCACAACGGGAGCCGGAGAAGGCAACTTCACCTTCCTCTACATGAGCGAATCCGGCGGCAAGACCAAGGCTCAGTACGAGATTTTCGCCAACACCGTTAAAGAGGCTCTGAAGGCATATCCCAAGACCTCCTTCATAATGCATGCGGGCAGCCTTACAGCAAACGGCGCCAACACAAGGCACTGGCAGTGGGCTCTTGACACACCCGCAGAGCTCTCTCAGACAATCCTCATGCCCGCCGCGGGCAGACTCGACGCAAGGGGCATCAACAGCATGCTCAATACCTTTGACCTGCCCCTGCCCGACCTCTATCAGGAGAGCTCCGGCACAGGTCTTTACTACTCTTTTGACTACAACAATGTCCACTTCGCGGTTCTGAACACCAACGACCAGAAGGCCGACGGAACCTTAAGCGACGCTCAGATTAAGTGGCTCAAAGAGGACCTTGAGGAGACAAACAAGCCCTGGAAGATAGTAATGATGAATAAGTCACCCTACTCCAGCGGCCCGCATATCGGCGACCCCGAGACAATAGCTCTCAGGAACCAGATAGGTGACCTCCTCTACAAGTACAGAGTGGACCTTGTTCTTCAGGGCAACGACGGAGTATATATGCGCTCACAGCCCATCAGGGCCAACAGGGACGCAGGCTCCGACGCTCACATCATTACAAATTCCGAAGGCAAGATGTACACCTCGGTACTTAACCCCATGGGCACCATTTACCTCAACAGCGGTCCCGCGGGCGCAAGGGGCAATACGACAGTGCCCGACTCCGAGACAATTCAGTACATACCCAGAGGCGTAAAGAGCTACTCCGGCTCAAAGCCCATGTTCACCGCCATTACTGTTGAGGGCGACAACCTCTTTATAGACGCCTACACCGTAGAGGGCGACGAGCTGACAAGCATAGACCGCATAGCAATCGAGCGCGGCACCAAGGAGTTCCCGATGGGCGATGTAAACCTTGACGGCAAGGTCAACGCAAAGGACGCCAGAGCGCTTCTCCGCCACTATGCGATACTTGAGATAATCACCGACTCAAAGGTCATGATGGCGGCCGATGTAAACGGCGACGGCAAGATTAACGCCGCCGACGCAAGACTGATTCTCAGAAAGGTCGCAAAGCTGGAGGAGTTCAAAAAGCAGACAGTAAGCGTCCCCGTAAAGGAGCTTTGGAAGTAAAAAAATTAGGGAGTACAAACCGTACTCCCTTTTTTTATGCCCAAAACGGTGGGTGACACCCCCGCGCATAGGGGTCGCCCGTGGATACCTCCCCCGAAGGGATACCCGCCCGCACAATGGGTCAGACCGTTGCCCACACCCTCAGCGGGAGATAACCGCCCGCGCAATAGGACTCTCCGCCATAGGAGGGGGACGCCGCCGGCCAGTATGTAGAGGTCGCACCGCTCCCCAACGCCCGCAGGGTGGGACGAAAAGGGGCGATACCCGCACCCCCCGAAGGGATACCCGCCGAAACAAGGGGAAACCCCCGACTCATTTTTTGCGCACCCTCCCCCGCCACGCAAAAGGGCGTCAACCCCGCTCCCCGCCCCGTTGATTGGGAGAACAGGAACACAGGGCTCTCCAAAATAGAGGGGGCGAGCTCACAGCCACGCCGCAGGGGTAACTTTTCCCCCGCCCGCACCTCGTCAGTCGCAGGGGTGACCGCTCCCACGCCGCTGAGGAAAGCAAAACCACCCCACCGCCCGCAGGGGTAACTTTTCCCCCGCCCGCACCCCGTCAGTCGCAGGGATGACCGCTCCCCCTCCCCCGCAGGCTGCGGCACACGCCCACGCAGGGTCACCTCCCCCATAGGCGCTATGCCCTTTTTCCTTTTTGGCATATTGAAAACGGTCGGGGGCTGTGTTATCCTATCCATAACTAAACAATAAAGGGTGAAATTATGTTTAACGGTTTGGGTATGAACATGGGCAACCTTTCAAGACTCTCCAACGCTCAGACAAGGTCCATCAGCCCCGAAAACTTTACGGGCGAAAAGGGCAAGGGCGGCATGAGCACCGACGGTCCCGCGCTTAAAAACGCTCAGCGGGCGGGGCTCGGTCAGGGCTGGAAAATCTCCCCCTACATAATAATTCAGCCGGGCGAGACGGCAGTTCTCGCCGACATAAAAGGCATGGGCGCCATTCAGCACATCTGGATGACCCTTGCGGGCTACTACCGCTTTGCCATTCTCAGAATGTACTGGGACGACAGCGAAAAGCCCAGCGTAGAATGCCCCGTCGGAGACTTCTTCTGCGACCCGCAGCCGGGGGATTTCAGGCAATTGACTTCCCTCGCGGTCTGCGTAAATCCCGGCAGCGCGTTTAACTGCTACTGGGAAATGCCCTTCAGAAAAAGAGCCTACATCACCATTGAGAATATATCCGACAAGGAAATGACCCTTTTCTATCAAATAGACTACTGTCTAACCGAGGTGCCCGACGACTGCGCATACTTCCACGCTCAGTTCCGCAGGGTAAACCCCCTGCCTTACAAGGAGGTTTACACCATCCTTGACAATGTGCGGGGCAAGGGTCATTATGTCGGCACCTATATGTTCTGGGGCGTCAACAACAACGGCTGGTGGGGCGAGGGCGAAATCAAGTTCTACCTTGACGGCGACAAGGAATTCCCCACCATCTGCGGCACAGGCACAGAGGACTATTTCTGCGGCTCCTACTCCTTCGCGGTGAACAACCAGTACGCCGAGTACTGCACACCCTACGCGGGTCTGCACAAGGTCATAAAGCCCGACGGAGCGAACATTACCCAGCAGAGGTTCTCCATGTACCGCTGGCACATAGCCGACCCCATCCGCTTTGAAAAGGATATTAAGGTCACCATTCAGGCTCTTGGCTGGAGAAAGGGCGGAGCGTATCTCCCCCTTCAGGACGATATTTCCTCCGTCGCGTTCTGGTATCAGACCCTCCCCGTGCCCGAATTCCCCAAGCTCCCCGACAGAGATTATCTTGAGATAATATAAATTCTGCCCCTGCGGAAAGCGGGGGCAAATTTTTATGCTGAAGCGACTGCTCAATCCATAGCCGCTTATCCGAGGCTCCCAATGGTCCGTAATGCCTTCAAGATAAAATACAACCATCAGCCTGTCGCCGCGGTTTGCCAATATATCATTTAAGAAAAATAATTCTCGGTCACGAGTTGTCCGAGCTCTGCCTAAAAAACTTCAGCGGCTGCCTTAAAGCAGCCGCTTTATATTGGGAAAGTTTTACTCTATCAAAAGACCTGCGCTGGCATATCCCGTAACCGTGCCTGCGAGACCCGCGGTGGGGGGCTGGAGATAGAAAACCAACAGCAGTCTGTCGCCGCGGCTTACGGGTACATTAAGGTCCACAGAGCCGCTTAAAACTTCTCCGAGGGTGATCAAGACCGAAAGTCCCGGGGTGAGCTGTATGTCGCTTTCGGGAATCTGGGTAAACTCGTTGTTGGCGGGGTCGGGCGAGCGGTAAAGAGCGGCATGAACAAAGTATGGTTCAAGACCCACCACGGTGCCGAGTGTCGCGCTGAACAAAGCGTCAAGGCGGGTAATCACGCCGTCTCTGGGCACCATGAAGGCGAAGTTAAGAGCCGTGCCGAGAATGTCGCCCTCAAGGTTTATTGTGGTGCCGAGAACATCAATTCCTAAGAAGTTGGAGCCGAAGCCCACAAAGCTGGGGGCTCCCACAAGTCCGCCCACAAGAGTGGTGAGCGTAATCGCTCCGCCCGACGAGAAGGGTATAATGGCTCCAACGCCGGGAGGACCCTCAGGACCCGTGGCGCCCGTTATTCCCGTCGCGCCCGTAGCGCCGATGCCCTCAACCATCTTAATGGTGAGACTTGCCTTTACGGGCAGGTAATCGGCGAGATATACCCTTTGTCCGCTCTGATTTTCGATCCACAAACTCAAGGGCAAATTGGCGTCGTCAACAACAACGGTGGCGGAGCCTGAAATTTCACCGGTCTTAACCTGTGAGCTGCCCTGGAATGTGCCCGAATTCTGGGTCTGAACAGCGAAGACTATGCTCGGGACATTGCCCGCGGACTGGGTTGCCACCGACCACTTAATGTCGTAAACTCCTATGCGGTTTATGGTGATTATTCCTGTACCACTGTCGTAGGATATATTTTCTGATGATTCTGCTACACTATCAAAACCAAGAGTGGCGGTATCTTCAATAAATCCTCCGCCTGCTCTGATAAGCTGTAAATATTCGGTCATATATTAAATTCCTTCCTTTCAGAATGGGGTCAAGACATCATATGAAAAGCGCCGAAATAGGTTAACAATTTGTCCCGATTAGGGTATAATTATGGGGCAAAAGAAAGGGTGACAGCATGCCGAAATTCGAGCTTACGAACATGATAATGATTAAAGACCCGAAAACGGGACTTGTCGCGGCGATAGACAGAATAAAAAGCCCCCTGGGGCTTTCTCTCCCCGGGGGACATATAGAGGACGACGAGAGCTTTTATGACAGCGCCGTAAGGGAAGCATACGAGGAAACGGGGCTGAAAGTTAAAAACTTAAAGCACTGCGGCGTCATACACTGGCTGAATACAGACACAAAAGACAGGTATATTGTTTTCCTTTATAAGACAAGCGAGTTCGAGGGTGAGCTTAAAGAATTCTCCGACGAGGGAAAAAACAAGTGGGTAAGCGTTGAAGAACTCCTAAGCTGCAAGGCGGAGACAAGAATGCCCGAATATATGCCGATGTTTTTAAACGATGACCTGAACGAAGCCTTTGGACCCTGGCGGGAAAACGAGGATTTCAGTATTTACTACAAATAAAAACGGAGCGGATATTTCCGCTCCTGGATTTCGAAAATAAAAAGGCAGGCGCAAAACCTGCCTTTGATTTTTGTATTTATTTTCCTGCCCTGCTGATTGCCTCCCAAAGACCCACAAGGTATGTGGCGCCCAGGGCTCTGTCGTAAAGTCCGTAGCCGTAGCGGCCCTTTTCGCCCCAAATCATTCTGCCGTGGTCGGGGCGTATGTAGCCGTCAAAGCCGCTGTCGTAAAGAGCCTTCATAATCTCGTACATATCAAGGGAGCCGCACTCGGTGGGATGGGCGGACTCCTCAAAGTCCATCTCGCCCGTGAGCTTTATGTTTCTGAGGTGGGCAAAGTGAATCCTGCTGCCGCCGATTTCACGAATCATGGCGGGGAGGTCGTTGAATCTGCCCGCGCCCAGTGAGCCTATGCAGAAGGTAAGGCCGTTTGCCTCGGAGTCGACAAGCTTTAAGAATCTCTTTAAATTCTCCATCCTTGTGATAATCCTCGGCAAACCGAAAATGGACCACGGCGGGTCGTCGGGGTGAATGGCCATCTTGACGCCGCTCTCCTCGGCAACGGGAATGACCGCATCAAGGAATCGCTTTACATTCCTCCAAAGCCCCTCCTCGTCCAAATCCTCGTACTTTTTCAAAAGCCCTTTAAGCTCGTCCTTTGTGTAGCTCTCGTCCCAGCCGGGCAGCGACAGCTCGCTCTCCGCTGGGTTCATCTCGAGAACTCTGGAGTGCCTGTAAGAAAGAGCGTTGGAGCCGTCGGGGAGCTGAGTTTCAAGGTCGCTTCTCAGCCAGTCGAAAACGGGCATGAAGTTGTAGCAGATTACCTTAACTCCCGCTTTGCCAAGCCTCCTGACATTTTCGCAGTAGTTGTCGATAAGTCTGCCGCTGTCGGGGGTGCCCAGTTTAATATTTTCGTGTACGGGAACGGACTCCACAACCTCGAACTCAAGACCGTGGCTGTTCGCCGCGCTCTTAATCGCGTTTATGCTCTCCTCGGGCCAGACCTCGCCCACGGGGACATCATAAACGGCGCTGACTATGCCCGTCATGCAGGGTATCTGCCTTATGTGGGAAAGCGACACGGGGTCGTTCTTGCCGTACCACCTGAAGGTCATCTTCATACTTTTATCTTCCTTTCAAGAAATTCCAAATATCAGTTTAAACGATTTAATACAAAAAGTAAAGCCTACTCTCTGCCCCTGTCCAGCCTGCGGTTTCTGACCCAGATAAGAGCGTCGGCCGAGACCATAAGGAGATTAAGGCAATAAAAAAAGAAAACATAAGTGATTCTGCCGGAAATCAGCTTTGACGCGATACCCGCGGCGTAACCCACGATGATAAAGCAGAGAAAAACAATGCTCTTGCCCTTGGCCGTCTTCGCCTTTAAAGACTTGGCGATTGAAACGGGCCACGAAACGCCAAAGCAGATAACCATAACAGCTTCCAAAAACTCCGCCACAAAACCAGTCCTTTCTATGTATGCAGTATATCACAATCTGAGAAAAGGTGGAAGTAAAAAGGCAGCATATAATTGTATTTTGTTTGAGCTTAACAGGTTAAAGCAGCGGGTCACCGCTCCCCTAATTTTAAGGGGTGTGACACTTCCGCCGTGGGAACTTCCCATCAGAGGAGCGCTGACTCTCCCCTCCCGGGCGGCATATCCTTTGCGGCGGCTGGCTCTCCCCACAGTTCGGCGGGCGGCATATCCTTTGCGGCGGCTGGCTCTCCCCACAGTTCGGCGGCGCACTCCGCTCAGCGGGCGGTTCTCAATAAAACGCGGGGGCGGACTCTCCGCCCTCTCCCTCCCGCCTATGGTGGGCGGGAATCACGGACTGGAGCGGGAAAATTCAAAAGCTTTATGCAAAATAGACAGGGAATTATTAAATTTTCTCTAAATTTTGTCAAAAATGTTGGATGCGTATATTTACAATCGGGAAAAAATATGCTTTAATAAGGCTATCAAAGATGTAAGGGGTGTTTTTATGAAGTTTTGTGATAACTGCGCGGCAAGAGTCAGCGACGACGCTGTATTCTGCGCCAACTGCGGAATGAGCCTTACCTCCGACAGCGCGCCTTCTCAGAACAATACGCAGGGCGCGCCCCAGAGCTCAGCCTAGCCCGCTGAAAACACAAGCTACAACACTTACGGCGACTATTATCAGCAGCCCTATATTCCCACCGACCCCTTTGACCATACCCATGAGTTCAGCCCCGAGGAAATCTCCGAAAACAAGGTTTTCGCCGCCTGCGTTTATATTCTCGGCGTTATGGGAATCATCATCGGACTGCTTGCGGCAAATTCCTCAAAATATGTCCGCTTCCATGTCCGTCAGGCGCTCAAGATTTACCTTCTGGCCATGGTCAGCATGATTCTGGGTCTCGTATTCTTCTGGCTGATTATCCCTATAATTGCCGCTTCCGTATTTGTAATAATCCTCTTTGTGGTTATGATAATTGGCTTTATCGACGCTTGGAAGGGCAGGGCAAAGGAACTGCCGATTATAAGAAACTTTTTGAAATAATGTTTTAAACTTATTCTCAGCAAAATTAAAGCCGCAAGTTTGCTTTGCGGCTTTTCTTATGCTCATCAAAAAATGCCGCAAGCTCATCGCCTGCGGCATATATTTAATTCACTTTATACTTCTTCACCACATCCATGGCGGTGACTCTGTTTTCGGTAAGCTCAATATTGGTCTTGCCGTAAAGGGCGAGCTGAAGTTTTTGCGCCGCTGCGGGATAATCCACAACCCAAATCCAAGCGTCGCCGTTGTACGCCATTCTGTCCTTCTCCTCGGGAACCGCCATGTCAACTATCTCGTAGCTGTACCACTTCTTAACAATGCCCTGGGTGGCAAGGCGGATAATCTCCGTTGCGGGGCAGTTTGTCACCACATTGTTTGCCAGCTCTTTTACAAGGTCGGTAATCTGAGAGGTGCTGACCTGAGAGCTTTTCTTTATAAGGGCGGCTATAACATCCCTCTGCCTTCTGGTGCGGCTGATGTCTCCGTCGGCGTCGCTGCCTCTGATTCTGGCAAAGAGCAGAGCCTGCTTGCCGTTTAAGAGCACATTCTCGCCGTAGGGCATATCCTTGCAGTTGTACTCGGCTTTATTCCTTATATACTTAGCCTCGTGCTCTTTTACCGTTACATTGATGCCGCCTATCATGTCTATAACCCGTTCAAATGATTTGAAGGCGACGGCAAAATAATAGTCAATGTCAATCTTGTAGTCGTTCTCGATGGTTTCGATAAGGCACTCGGGACCGCCGTAAGGGTACGCGGCGTTGATTTTTGCGTACCTTTCGCCGTTGGGAGTGTTGATGTAGGTATAGCTGTCCCTGAAAAGCGAAACAAGGGTAATCTTTTTGGTTTCCTTATTAAACGACACCAGAATTATAGCGTCGGAGTTGCCCGATATGGCGTCGCCGTCTCTGTTGTCAAGTCCCAAAAGCAGGATGTTAAGTACCTTTTTGCTCCTTAAATGCTGTCCGCCGTTGGTGGACCACTTTTTAAGGAATTCCTTAAGGCTCCTCGCTCCCGACACGCCCAGCATGCTTTCAAAATGCTCGTCCTCGCCGAAATCCTCGTCAAAGTCGTCATAGAAATCGGTATTTCCCGGTGAGTTGGGGTCCACAAAGTTTATTCCCGAAAGGCGGACAAAGGAATATCCGCTGACGGTCAGCGCACAAATGAGGCAAACCGCAACAGATACAAGGAAAATCTGCTTCTTTTTCAGCGGCACCTGTCCTCGCTTTTGCCTGTAAACTACGGTTTTTCTTTCCACAAACACACTTCCTGACTTAAAGCGCTAAATATTCGTTTATATAGACTGGGATGAAAAGACTTTTGTTTCGGGCTCAAAGTATAAAATGCCCAACAATTTTTCAGTATATCACTACAATGTGAAAAATCAAGCTGTTAATTTTTAAATTATAAGCACTAATCGGCGCATTTTTTGTGAATTATTCCAGCAAAAAGCGGGGAATTTATCCCCGCTTTATATTTTATTCTGTTTTTTCGGAAATAATCTCCTCTTCGGGAGTTGTGTCCTCCTCCCCGTCATCGGCGGGCAAAGTATCAACTTCGTTCTCGTCGTCGGAGTGCTCGGCGGTGGTGATGGTTGCCACCTTGTCGTTCTCGCCTACTCTCATGACCCTTACGCCCTTTGACGGACGGGAGAAGATGCTGATTTCGCTTGCGGGGATACGGATTATTATGCCCTCTGCGGAGATAAGGATTACATCCTCATCGTCCTTTACTTCTCTTACGGCGCAGACAAGTCCGAACCTGTCGGTCTTGTAGTTTATGACGCCCAGACCGCCTCTTGTCTGGATGCGGTAGTCCTCGGAAAGGCTTCTTCTGCCGTAGCCCTTTTCGCTGACGGTGAGAATCTTGCCGCCTTCTCTGAGGAGCGTCATGCCCACTACCTCGTCGCCCTCTTTAAGGGTGATTGCCTTGACTCCCCTGCCCGTTCTGCCGATGGCTCTTGCGTCGGTCTCCTTAAAGCCGATGCACATGCCCTGCCTTGTGGCTACAAGGAGATTATCCTCGCCCGAGGTCAAAAGCACATAGGCAAGCTCGTCGCCCTCGTCAAGATTTATGGCTATAACGCCGTTTCTGCGGACATTCCTGTATTCCTCAAGCTCGCTGCGCTTTATAACGCCCTTCTTTGTGACCATGCAGATGTATTTGCTCTCATCCTCTTTCGCGACTCTAATCATCGCGGAAACCTTTTCCTCGGACTCAAGGGGCAGGAGGTTGACGATGTTAATGCCCTTGCTGGTGCGGCTGCCCTCCGGAATCTCGTAGCCTTTAAGCCTGTAAGTCCTGCCCTTGGTGGTAAAGAGCATTATATGGTCATGGGTGGAGCAGGTGAACATGGTCTCGGCCACATCCTCCTCGCGGCGGGTAAGACCGATTATGCCCCTGCCGCCTCTCCTTTGCAGCTTATATGTGTCCACGGTCTGACGCTTGATGTAGCCCATGGTTGTAAGTGTCAGAACGCAGGTTTCCTCGGGGATAAGGTCCTCCACATCAACCTCGCCGCTGACATTTACAATCTCGGTTCTTCTCTCGTCGCCGTACTTCTTGCTGATTTCCAGAGCCTCTTCCTTGACTATGGCGAGGACTCTCTCATGCGAGCCTAAAATCTCGGTGTACTCTATAATCTTTGCCTTGAGGGTAGCCATCTCCTCGTCCAGCTTTTCCCTCTCAAGACCTGTGAGCTGTCCGAGACGCATCTGGACGATGTGGTTTGCCTGAATCTCATCAAAGCCGAACCTTTCCATAAGGTTCGTTTTGCCCTCGGGTATGCTCTTGGAGGCTCTGAGTATGGCGATAACCTCGTCAATGAAGTCGAGGGCCTTCAGAAGCGCCTCCACTATGTGGGCTCTTTCCTTGGCCTTTCTTAAATCGAACTCTGTGCGGCGCCTTATGATATCGCACTGATAGTCGATGTACTTGGTCAGAATATCCTTTAAGGTCAGGATTTTCGGCACTCCGTCCACCAGAGCCAGCATAATTACGCCGAAGGTTACCTGCATCTGGGTAAATGTGTAGAGCTGATTTAAGACGACCTGGGGATTCGCGTCCTTTTTAAGGTCTATTACAATCTGCATGCCGTTTCTGGAGGAGTAGTCGTTGATGTCGGCAATGCCTTCTATTCTCTTTTCCTTTACATGCTCGGCAATGCTCTCGATAAGCCTTGCCTTGTTTACCTGATAGGGCAGCTCGGTGACGACTATTCTGTACCTGCCGTTCTTGCCTTCTTCAATCTCTGCCCTTGCCCTTACAATCAGCTTGCCCTTGCCTGTGCCGTAAGCGGCTCTGATGCCTGAGCGTCCCATAATTATGCCCGCTGTGGGGAAGTCGGGACCCTTGATATGCTCCATCAGCTCGTCAAGGTCAGTGTCGGGGTTGTCAATAAGGCAGCACATGCCGTCCACAACCTCGGTAAGGTTGTGGGGCGGAATATTCGTAGCCATGCCGACGGCAATGCCCATGGAGCCGTTGACAAGAAGGTTCGGGAAGCGTGAAGGCAGAACAACCGGCTCCTTTAAGCGGTCGTCGTAGTTGGGTCTGAACTCAACCGTTTCCTTGTCGATGTCGGTCAGCATCTCAAGGGCGATTTTGCTCATTCTGGACTCGGTGTACCTGTAGGCTGCGGGCGGGTCGCCGTCAATAGAGCCGAAGTTGCCGTGTCCGTCAACAAGGGGGTACCTCATTGAGAAGTTCTGAGCAAGTCGCACCATAGCGTCATAGACCGACGCGTCGCCGTGGGGGTGGTATCTGCCCAGAACGGAACCGACCGTGTCGGCGCACTTTCTGTAGGGCTTGTCGGGAGTCAGCCCGTTTTCGTACATTGTATAAAGTATTCTTCTGTGAACAGGCTTAAAGCCGTCCCTTACATCAGGCAGTGCCCTTGACATAATTACCGACATGGAATAGTCAAGGAAGGATTTTTTCATTTCCTTGTTTATTTCAACATCAATAATCTTACCGCCGCCGGATGTGGTAACAATGTTCTCGTTATCCATTAAGTGACCGTGCCTTTCTGTGAGAGTTTCTCACCGAATTTGAAAGAAGTTTTCGACATTTAAGTTTTAGACAGCATTGAACAATATTTTGAACAAGCTGAGTTTTGAACAATTAAATGTCAAGGTTTTGAACATACTTGGCGTTCTTTTCGATGAACTCGCGCCTTGGTTCGACCTTGTCGCCCATGAGTATTGAGAAGGTCTCATCCGCTTGGCTCGCGTCCTCTAAAGATACTCTGAGCATGGTTCTCCTTGCCGGGTCCATGGTGGTTTCCCAAAGCTGGATGGGGTCCATCTCGCCGAGACCCTTGTATCGCTGAACATCGCAGTTGCCGCCCATTTCCTCGATTATGGCGTCCCTCTCCTCATCGGAGTAGGCGTAAGCGTGTTTTTTGCCCTTGGAGATTCTGTAAAGGGGCGGCTGAGCTATATAGACATAGCCGTGCTCAATAAGCGGGCGCATGTATCTGAAGAAGAAGGTAAGAAGCAGCGTTCTTATGTGAGCGCCGTCCACATCGGCGTCCGCCATGATGACTATCTTGTGATAGCGAAGCTTTGTTATGTCAAAATCCTCGTCAATGCCCGTTCCCAGAGCTGTCACGACGGGCATGAGCTTGTCGTTGCCTATGACCTTGTCAAGCCTTGCCTTTTCCACATTGAGCATCTTGCCCCAGAGGGGGAGGATTGCCTGGGTCATTCTGTCCCTGCCCTCTTTTGCGCTGCCGCCCGCGGAGTCACCCTCTACGATGTAAAGCTCGGTGTTTTCGGGGTTCTTGTCAACGCAGTCGGCGAGTTTACCCGGCAGCGAGTTGCTTTCAAGGGCGGATTTGCGTCTTGCCAGGTCTCTTGCTTTTCTCGCGGCCTCCCTTGCCCTCGCCGCGTCGAGAGCCTTGCCGAAGATATCCCTTGCTATTGAGGGATTTTCCTCAAAGAATATCATCAGTTTCTCGTAAACCGTCTGGGACACAAGCTGAGTAATATCCGTATTGCCCAGCTTGCTCTTGGTCTGACCCTCGAACTGAGCCTCGGTGAGTTTTACGCTTATAACCGCAGTCAGACCCTCTCTCACATCCTCGCCGGAGAGATTTCTGTCATTCTCTTTGAGGATGTTGTATTTCCTGCCGTAGTCGTTGAAAACCCTTGTGAGGGCGGTTTTAAAGCCCGTTTCGTGGGTACCGCCGTCAACGGTTCTGACATTGTTGGCAAAGCTCAGAATATTCTCGTTATATCCGTCGTTATACATAAGGGCGATTTCCACGCAGCGGTCGCCCGATGCGGCGCTGAAATAGATGGCGTTCGGGTGGATGGGGGTAAGTCCCCTGCTCTCGTTTATAAACTCCACAAAGCTGGCGATGCCGCCCTCGTAGCAGTAGACTTCCTCTATGATGTTGTTCTCGTCCCTTAAATCCGAAAGGGTGATTTTAAGCCCGGCGTTGAGGAACGCCTGCTCTCTGAGTCTCCTCTGGAGCACCTCGAAATCAAAGACTGTGGTCTCGGTAAAGATTTCGGGGTCGGGCTTAAATCTGATTAATGTTCCCGTCTCGTTTGTGTCGCCGATGATTTTAAGCTCGGTGACGGGGTCGCCCTTTTCAAAACGCTGGAAGTAAACATGACCCTTTTGAGAAATCTCAACCTCCAGCCACTCGGAGAGGGCGTTAACTACCGATGAGCCGACGCCGTGCAGACCGCCAGAAACCTTGTAAACTCCGTTGCCGAACTTGCCGCCGGCGTGAAGAACCGTCAGAACTATGGTGACGGCGGGCAGTCCGTACTGCTCGTTGATGTCAACGGGTATGCCTCGTCCGTTGTCCTTGACGGAGATGACATCCCCGGGGAGAATCTGAACCTCTATATGGTCGCAGTAGCCTGCAAGGGTCTCGTCAATGGAGTTGTCCACAATCTCGTAGACAAGGTGATGCAGACCCCTGGGACCGGTGGAGCCTATATACATGCCGGGACGCTTTCTGACAGCCTCCAGGCCCTCAAGGACCTGAATATGACTTGCGTCATACTCGCACTCGCCGTTTACCTGTGTGTCTAAGGTGCCGTTTTGAAGTTTGTTATCCAGTTCAGACAATTCTATCCTATCCTTTCTTGCTCGGAACGCTTTAAGAGCGTTGCGCTGGAAAGCTGTGATATATAAATTTTCTCTTCCTCGCCCTCTCTTTTTGTGATTATAAAGGAGCGAGGCAGCTCGTAAGATACATTGATTACCTTGCCTTCTCTCTCAGCGTGCGCGAGAAAATCTCGGGTGCGCTTTGAGACAGTTGTTCTTTCAAGGTCGAATATGCCTATAATTTCGTCCATCGTCACTACGGTGGACTGACCGAGATGAAGAAACATAATCTCTCCTTATATTTCCCTGTCTTCGCACTGTGGCGGGGGCTTCACTTCTATATCAAAACGACTTTTTTCAGTCAGTGTGCCGTTTTCCACATAAAATGTCTTGCCGCCGCAGCTTCTGAGTATTGAATAGGGGTCGCAGCAGGTTATAAAGGTCTGCCTGTCGCCAAGGCAGCGAAGTATATAATCCTGCCGTGATATATCCAGTTCGCTCAGAACATCGTCAAGGAGTATAATCGGGGATTTGCCGCTGATTTCCTTGATTATCTCCGCTTCCGCGAGTTTCAGGGCTATGGCGGCGCTTCTTTGCTGACCCTGTGAGCCGAAGGTCCTTGCCGCCATGCCGTCAATCTCCACTTTTATGTCGTCGCGGTGGGGACCTACGCTTGTGCTGCCGGCGAGTATATCCTCTTTTCTGAGCGCTCTGAGCCGCTTTACAAAATCCTCTTTGCGGTTTATTTCAAAATCGCCCTGGGAGTAGGAAACTTTAAGACTTTCCTTGCCGGAGGAAATTCCCTCGTAAACGGCTTTCGAGTGCTCGCTTAAGATTTCGACATACTTTCGCCTTTTGTCGATTAAAAACACCGCAAATTCGGCCAGCTTTTCGTCCCAGACATCGAGAGTGTCCTCAAGGGAGGGGCGCATGTAAATGTCCTTTAAAAGCCTTGCCCTTTGGCTCAGAATCTTGTTGTAGGAATAAAGCGCGCTTTGATATGAGCGGCTGAGCTGGCAGAGCGCCAAATCCAGGAACTTTCTTCTCTCCGCCGGTCCGTCTTTTATAAGGGAAAGATGGGCGGGTGAGAACACGACCGCGCTGAACTCAGCCGACAGCGCCGACGGGGAGCTTTGCTCCACGCCGTTTAAAGTCGCCTTTCTCTTTTTTACGATTACAAGCTGCGCCTTCTGCACTCTCCTGCCGTCGAAAAACTCCGCTTCCGTTTTTGAGAAATCCTCGCCGAAGCGCACCAGCTCGGAATCTTTTGCTCCTCTGAAGCTCTTAAAGCCCGTAAAGAGCCAGATAAGCTCCAAAAGATTCGTTTTGCCCTGGGCATTCTCGCCGTAGATGATGTTAACGCCCTCCGACGGCTCTAATTCAATGCGTTCTAAATTTCTAAAATTCTCAGCCTTTAATGTCTTTACAAACATAAGTCTTACCTGAGCCGCACGACTTTGTAGACGGTGGCGCCTACTCTGAAGGAGTCGCCGTCAAAGAGCTTTTTGCCCCTTTGAAGGCACCTTTCGCCGTTTACAAATACCTTGCCTTCGGAAACCATGAGTTTCGCGTGACCGCCGGTCTCAGCCTCGCCCGCAAGTTTAAGCGCCGAGTCCAGCTTTATAAACTCGGTGGTTATAATCAGCTCTTTTTCAACTCTTTCAGCGGGAATTGCCTTAATCTTTATGACTTTTCTTTTTTTCTCCATAACATTCCCTTTTCCTAAAACTAATCCTTATATTATTTCCAAAATTTATGAGATTAGTTATTGAGCTTTACGGGGAGGATGAGATAAAGGAAGCTGTCGCCGCTTGTGGGAACAATGCATATGGGGGACAGGGGTCCGGATAGCTCTATTACGACCTCGTCCGTGTCGCAGGCTCTCAAAGCCTCTGTAAGATACCTGTAGTTAAAGCCGATTTCCACCCTGCTGCCCTCTATAACGGCGTCGGTTCTGTCGCTGGCGGTGCCGAGGGCTGTGGTGCCTGTGATTTTGACCGAGGAATCGTCAAATATGAATTTAAGCGGGCTCTTAAACTTCTCTGTAACAACAAGGGACGCTCTTTCGATACTGTCGGCAAAGTCCTTTGTCTTAATCCTGACTATTGTGGTCTTATTCTTGGGCAGAGCGGACCTGTAGTCAAGGAACTCGCCGTCAAGCAGCCTTGAAACCACGCTGTATCCGCCGACTTTGAAGATAATGTGCCTCATGCCGAGGTTTATCTCTATATCGCCCGTTTCCTCGTCAATGAGCTTTGTAACCTCCGACATGGTCTTTGCGGGCACAACAAAGCTCATCTTCTCGCCCTTGTATTCAACGGTCTCCCGCCTTAAAGCGAGTCTCCTGCCGTCAAGGGCTATAAGGGTCATTACATTGTCCTCTATTTCAAACTTAATACCTCTGTGAACCATTTTGCTGTCGTCTGTGGAAACGGAAAAGATGGTCTGCCTTACCATGTCGCGAAGTGACTCGCCCTTGACGCTGACGCTTGTCTCGGACTTGACGGAAGGAATCTCGGGATATTCCGCGGCGGAAATGCCCGAAATGGTATAGCTGGTTTCACCGCCGTATATGCGGCAGTTGTTCCTCTCGTCATTCTCGATTGTGACAGTGTCAAAGGGCAGATGCTTTAAAATATCGCAAAGGGTGCGGGCGTTTATTACCACTGCCCCCTCACACTCAATTTCCGCCTCTATTTTGGTCCTGATGCCGAACTCCAGGTCATATCCGCAAAGCTCCACAAAGCCTTCCTTGGCGCTTATAAAGATGCCCTCAATAGTGGGCAGAACCGATTTTGTGGACGCTGCTCTCTGGACATTCTGACAAGCCTGTGACAGTACGCTTGTGTTGCAGACTAATTTCATTTAAGACCATTCCTTTCCGTTATCATAGCGGCAACAATATAAGACAATATAAAATAATTAAATAATATTTTAGTAGTAGTAATAGGGGCTGTCGAAAGTTTCGAAATCTTCCGAAACTCAAGCGCAGACACGCTTTCGGGCAAATTTTAGGTTTTCAAAACTTTTTAGCGGCTGTCTAAAAGAATTTTCGGAAAAGGAAAGATTTCGAAAATGTTCAAAACCCGTTGTCTAAATCCTAAAACTTGTTCAAAACTTTTAAGCTGTTTTTAACGGTGCGTTGTCTAAAGATTGTTTAAAACCGACAGCCTTATTTATCCTGAATATTCTTTATAATATCGAAGACCTGGTTTTTAAAGGCGATGTCCTTTGCGATTCTGTCCTCAACGGTGCTGATGGAGTGGTGAACCGTTGAGTGGGACTTGCCGCCGAATTTTTCGCCTATCTGCTGCTGTGAAAGGTCTGTAATTTCTCTGATTATATACATTGAAACCTGTCTTGCGGTGGAGATGGCGGCGTTTCTCTTTTCCGAGAGAATGTCGCTTACCGACACGCCGTAGACATTGGAGACATTTTCGATAATCTTGTCCACGGTGACCGAAACGGGCTCGTTGTCGGTTACCACATCCTTGACAACCTCCTGCACCACTTCCATGGTGATGGGCGTGCCGTTAAGGGTGTTGATGGCGTGAAGCTTTTTGACGGTGCCCTCAAGCTGCCTTATGTTGTGCTTGATTTTCTCCGCTATGAACTCCACAATGGAGTCGCTGAGAGTCAGACCCAAAGAAGCCGCTTTCCTGACGATTATAGCCATCCTTGTGTCTATGTCAGGCGGCTGAATGTCCGCCATAAGTCCCCACTCAAAGCGGGTTCTCAACCTCTCGTCAAGCAGCTCCATTTCTTTCGGCGGACGGTCGGAAGTAAGAACTACCTGCTTGCTGTTCTGAGTCAGAGTATTAAATGTATGGAAAATCTCCTCCTGGACAGAAACCTTGTTCTGTATGAACTGAATGTCGTCTACCAGAAGAATGTCCACATTCCTGTATTTGTTATGGAAGGCCTTTGTGTTCTTCTCCGCTATGCAGGTAATAAGCTCATTGGTAAAACTCTCGCCCGTTGTATAGAGGATAACAGCGTTCGGCCTTCTCTTTTTGATTTCGTGATTAATGGCAAGCATTAAGTGGGTCTTGCCCAGTCCCGAACGGCCGTAAATAAAAAGAGGATTATACTCTACGCCGGGAGCGGTGGCGACCCTGTATGAAGCGGCGTGAGCGAATTTGTTGGATGAGCCTACTATAAAGTTTTCAAAGGTGTATTCGTTGTCGTTTCCGGAAATTTGAGGCTCTTCCGGCTCAGCCGGAATCGGAGCCGCGACTATTACCTGCACCTCAACATCAAAGCCCATTAGCTCCGAGAGATTTTTCTTTACAAGGTCCTTGAACTTGTCATTAAAAATCAAGGCCTTGTGAGCCGACGAGGTGCTGAGCACAAAGGTTGAATTCTCAAAATTTATAAACTCCAAAGGCGCGAGCCACAGATTGTAGGAAACTTCCGTTACCTCTCCCCTGCACTTTTCCAGCGCCTGTTTCCATATATCAGACAAAGATTCCATCTATCAAGCCCTCCCAAGCCCGACAAAAATCCGACCGACAGCAAAGAAGGGGCTTTGCTGTCGCCGAGATTTGTGATATTATTGTAATAGGTAAAGTTTTTTATTAAGAAACTCCTGCACCTGGAATTTGCCTTACTTATTAATATTTTAGCACAAATATACTAAATTTGCAAGTTTTTTTAAAGAGTATAAAATATTTATTCGGGCCAAAAAGCAAAATAAGGCCTATTTACGCTTAAATTTTGAAATTTGAGCTTTTTTCTTTCCCGTTTGCAAAAGATTTTAATTCCTTAGAATTCGTTTTTTTTGCCCTCGTTTTCTCATCTTGCGGCTTTCCTTCCAAAAATAGAAACAGACAGCCTTCGACATAATTGTCGAAAGGTTTTGGTATCGGCAGCACCGCTGCCTATTTTTTTTGCCTTACCCCTCCCCCGCCCGCATAACCCATTCGCCGCCCGCAGCGTCCTCATAAAAAAAACGCGGGCACAAAACTCTGCGCAATAAAAAAATCCGCAATTATTAAAACTTGCGGATACTGGCGGAGAGAGAAGGAGAGGAATAACTCAGAAACTTAAAGGCGAGGACAGAGAAGACCCGCCTAAAACCAAAAAATCAAATAGAGATATTAAAATACCAAAACAGTTAAAGCAGATTCTCGATGAACATTATGCTCGCTATAAGGACGCTAATTGTTTTTCGAACGAATGGAGAGTTTACGGTGGAATAAAGCCGCTCAAAGACATAACTATTGAAAAACGCAATGCCGACTATGCAAAAAAAGCAGGGATAAAAAAAACCGAATTCACGATTTCAGACACTCTCACGCTTCTTATCTAATTCACAAGAAAGTAAACATTGTAGAAATCTCAAGGCGGTTGGAACACTCTACCATTAAGCAAACGCTCGACACCTATGCTCATCTGTATCCAAGCGATGAAAAATACGCCATTAAGGTACTAAACCAAATTCAAATATAATTTTTTTCGTATTTTTCGTGGATTTTTCGTGGATAACGAAAAAGCAAAACCCGCAAGCCTTTTTGTTTCAAGGCTTGCGGGATATGGTGGCGGAGAGAGTGGGATTCGAACCCACGGTACCCGGGGGGTACGACGGTTTTCAAGACCGTTCCGTTATGACCACTTCGGTATCTCTCCTTATTTTGCGAAGCATATATTAACACAGTTTCGGAGCTTTTGTCAATCTAAAAATTTGCCAATGCGCTTTTATTATATCCGTTTTCAAGGCAGAGCGGCGCTTCCCCGCCCTGCCTTTAACTTTTCAACATTTTTAAATTCATTGTTTAAAACTTTCCGACAGCTTTGACATATCCTCCTTAGCGGAGTGAAAGCCCAGAGCCGTAATGCTGCGGTTGTTTCTGCAAAGGGGATTCATGGTGACTGCCCTTAAAATGGAGGTCTCGCCGTACCTGTTTTTTATCTTGTCTGTTGTAAGCTCAATCCTTCTCCTTTTCTCCCGCCTTGTCTCATCGCAGAAAAGGCTGAGCTGCACCGCGCCCTCGCTCTCTTTTTTTACATTGCCTATCCGAACGCCTATGCTCCTTAAAGGTACGCTGAGGTCGAACCTGTCCGTAAAAAGCCCCATGGCTCCCGCTGCTATTTCGGAGGAGAGATTCGTGTATCTGTCAAGATACCTTTGCTTTTCGCACCAGTTTAAATACTTGTCTCTTACGCTAAGGGCTATGAGATTGCCCTCCAGACCCTTTTCTCTGAGCCTCTCCCCTACCTCCTCGGAAAGGGAAAAGACCACCGCCCTTACATCCCCGAGGGTGTAAAGGTCTCTGGGCGTGGTGGTGCTGGCGCCCACGCTCTTTATTTCCCTGCTGTAGTCGAACTTCTGAACGGGAGTGGTGTCGTAGCCGTTGGCGTAGATATAAAGCATCTCCCCGTTTTTGCCGAGAAACCTTTTCAGTTTTTCGGGAGAAGTGTTGGCAAGGTCGCCGATGGTGAGAATTCCTCTGTCCCTCAGCTTTTCCTTTGTCCTTCTGCCCACATACAAAAGCTCGCCGCAGTCAAGGGGCCAGACAATCTCCTTGAAATTGTCCTTGTCAATCACCGTAACGGCGTCGGGCTTTTTGTAGTCGCTGCCTAGCTTCGCGAAAACCTTATTGAAAGACACGCCTATCGAAACGGTGACGCCAATCTCCTTTTTGACCCTTTCTTTTATCTCGTGAGCGATTTTGACCGCGCTGCCGAAAAGCATGACGCTGCCCGTGACATCCAGCCAGCACTCGTCCATACCGAACGGCTCCACCATGTCGGTGTAGTCAAGGTAAATCCGCCGCACCGCGCTGCAGTACTCGCTGTAAAGCTCCATTCTGGCGGGCAGAACCTTTAAATGGGGGCATTTTGCCCTTGCGGAAAACAGCGCCTCCCCTGTTTTGATTCCGTAGGCTTTCGCGGGATAGTTTTTAGCCAGCACAATGCCGTGCCGTTTGGACTCATCCCCGCCCACAACGAAGGGAACACCCTTTAGTTCGGGATGGAAAATCTCCTCTATCCCGGCGTAGCAGTTGTTTATATCGGAATGAAGTATGGCCCTCATTATATCACCCTTTAAATTCTTCCCTGATACGAGCCTTAAAACACATTTTTATAAAAACGCCGCAGAGACTTTTAATAGAACATTTGTTCGTTTATAGTATACCAAACAAATGTTCGAAAATAAACAATAAAATTCTTCCAATGTTCGACAAGTCTTATTAATGGGACAGTTGAGCCGCAAGAGGGAGCCGTGGCAGAGGGGAGGCGTCACCGAGAGGAAACTCAGACGACCGCCGAGGGGAGGCGCTCCACGCCGAGGGGGAGCTGCGAGCCGACCCACCCATAGCCCCGCATACAACATCCCGCCGCTGTGGTGAAGGGAATCCACCTCATAGTTCCGCAGTCGATAGTCGCACCGCCGCAGAGACTTGTTAGTGGAAGAAACCCGCCGCCCGCTGAGGAAAGCCCAGCGGTTCATAGGTGAGTGTCGCCCGAGCGCTGATGACCCGCCGGCGCAAAGAGGGAACCTTTCGTTCCGTCGCAGAGGGGGAGGCAACCCGCCGGCGAGGAGGGTAGCGACCCCGCAAGAAATCACAAGAGAATTACCACCCACGCCGCAGCCGCCACCCGCCGAGCCGCAGAGGAAAGCGCCGACACAGATGATAGGAGCGTACCCCACCCCGCCGAGCCGCAGAGGGGAGCGCCGCCCCGACAAGGGGAACGACCCGAGCGAAATGCCCCTATTAAAACTTTTCATTATATATATGGGCATGTACGGGGAAAATATGCGGCAAAATAAAATGTTTCACATGAAACATTCGGGCAGGGGAGCCGCAGATTGTTTCACATGAAACATTTTAATTTTAAAAGCCCCGCTGACTTTTGCGGGGCGGAGGAGACAGAATCGAAATTTTCGGCTAAGTTCATTGATTTTTGGGGTCAAAGTGATATAATAAAGCCATAAGTTCGTTATAAAGCAATATTTTCCAAAAAATACGGGGTAGGTATGGCTAAAATAATTTCTATCGTCAACCAAAAGGGCGGGGTAGGCAAGACCACTACCGCCGTAAATTTATCCGCCGCCGTGGGGCAGATGGGCTATCGTGTCCTTCTTGCGGACATAGACCCCCAGGGCAACTCCACCAGCGGCTTCGGAGTCAACAAAAGGGAAATCAGCCTTTCCTCATATGAAATCATCACCTCGCAGGCAGCTATAGAGGACGCCATTTTAAAAACCGACTGCGAGAATGTATATATCCTGCCCTCAAACATGAACCTTGCGGGGGCGGAAATCGAGATTATCGAGGTTGAGAAGCGTGAGTCCATACTCAAAACCGCTCTGCTGAAGGTCTCGGACAAGTTCGACTACATATTCATAGACTGCCCGCCCTCTTTGGGACTTTTGACGCTGAACGCCCTGTGCGCGTCGGACACATTCCTCGTTCCGATTCAGTGCGAGTACTACGCCCTTGAAGGTCTGTCCCAGCTCATGTCAACGGTAAGGCAGGTTAAAAGAAGGTACAACCCCTATCTTGAGCTGGAGTCGGTGCTCTTGACCATGTACGACGGCAGACTTAACCTGACCCAGCAGGTTGTGGCGGAAGTAAAGAAATTCTTCCCCAACAAGGTTTTCAAAACAGTGATTCCGAGAAATGTCAGGATTTCCGAGTCCCCCAGCTTCGGTCAGCCGGTAATCTACTACGACAAACGCTCCCAGGGCGCCGAGAGCTACATGAGGCTGGCAGAGGAGTTTTTGGAGAAGCAAAAATAAAGGAGTGAGAAAATGGCGGCAAAAAAAGGCGGTCTCGGCAAGGGCCTTGACGCTCTTTTCAGCAGCAATTCCGCCGAGGAGCTATCCTCGTCGGGCAAAGTGACACTTAAAATTACGGATATAGAACCAAACAGAAACCAGCCGAGAAAGGTTTTTGACGAAGCGGCTCTAAATGAGCTGGCGGAGAGCATAGCGCAAAACGGCATTCTCCAGCCCCTGCTTGTGCGGCCCATGGCGGACGGCTCCTATCAGATAGTGGCGGGCGAGAGAAGATGGAGAGCCGCAAGAAAGGCGGGACTTACCGAGGTTCCCGTATATATCAGAGCCCTCAGCGACGAAGAGGTTGCTGCCATGACTCTTGTTGAGAACCTTCAAAGGCAGGACCTAAACCCCATTGAAGAAGCAAAGGGCTTAAAGCAGCTAATCAGCGACTACGGATATACTCAGGAGCAGGCGGCGGAGAAAATCGGAAAATCCAGGTCCGCCGTGGCAAATACCCTAAGGCTTTTGTCCCTTCCCGATGAGGTTCTTCAGCTTGTCAGCGACGGCGAGCTGTCGGCGGGTCACGCAAGGGCTCTGCTCAGCCTTGAAAACCCCGAGCTTATAAAAGAAACAGCTAAAGAGGTAATCTCCAAGGGTCTTTCGGTCAGGGAAACGGAAAAGCTGGTTAAAAAGCTTACAAAACAAAGGCCGATTGCAGAAAAATCACTGCCCAAAAGGGCTCCCTACTTTGACGAAGTTGAGCTTTCTCTCTCAGAAACAACCGGCAGAAAAATAAAGGTAAGGGGCGACGAAAAGGGCGGCACACTCGAAATCCAGTTTTTCGACACCGAGGATTTGACGAAACTCGCCTCACTCTTTGACGAATGGCAATAAAATATAAAAATTTCCATATACTAAAAGAAATCTAATTTAAAGGAATGGTAATAAATGCTTGATATCAGACGCATAAGAGAAAATCCCGAGGCTGTCAAGGCGGCGATGAAGAGCAGAAACAAGGACATGGACGCCCTTATAGACAGTGTTCTTGAAATCGACCGGAGAAGGCGCGAGCTCACCGTAAAAATCGACACAATTCGCAGCGAGCAGAACGCGGCCAGCAAGGAGATTCCCAGAATCAAAAAGGAGGGCGGCGATGTCTCCGCAATTATGGAGAGAATGAACGCCCTTAAAGAGCAGGCTAAGGAGATTGACGCGGAGCTCTCCGAGCTTGAGGACAAGCAGAGGGCAGTCCTCCTTGAAATCCCCAATGTGCCCCATGAGAGCGTTCCCAAGGGAGCCAGTGATGAGGACAATGTGGAAATCCGCCGCTGGGGAGAGCCGAGGAAATTCGATTTTGAGCCCAAGCCCCACTGGGAGCTGGGCGAGAGCCTTGACATTCTGGACCCCGAAACCGCCGCGAAGGTAACGGGCGCAAGGTTCCACTTCTACAAGGGTCTCGGCGCAAGACTTGAAAGAGCCATTGTAAACTTCTTCCTCGACACCCACACAAAGCACGGCTACACCGAGGTTTTCCCGCCCTACATGGTAAACAGGGCATCAATGACTGGCACGGGTCAGCTCCCCAAATTCGAGGAGGACGCCTTTAAGGTAGCCAACGACGACTACTTCCTCATCCCCACAGCCGAGGTTCCCGTTACAAATATGTTCATGAACGACATACTTGACGGAAGTCAGCTTCCCATCAAGTTCTGCGCTTATTCCGCCTGCTTCAGAGCGGAGGCGGGCAGCGCCGGCAGGGACACAAGGGGTCTTATCAGGCAGCACCAGTTCAATAAGGTTGAGCTTGTAAAGTTCGCCGACCCCGAAAAGTCCTACGAGGAGCTGGAGTCCCTCACCAACGACGCCGAGCGAGTTCTGCAGCTTCTGGGTCTGCCATACAGAGTTGTTGCCCTCAGCACAGGCGATTTGGGCTTCTCATCGGCTAAGACATACGACATAGAGGTTTGGATGCCCTCTTACGGCAGGTATGTGGAGATTTCCTCCTGCTCCAACTTTGAGGACTTCCAAGCGCGCAGGGCGCAAATCAGGTTCAGAAGAACTCCCAAGGATAAGCCGATGCTTGTTCACACCCTCAACGGCTCCGGCGTCGCTGTGGGCAGAACAACCGCGGCAATCCTTGAGAACTTCCAGAACGCCGACGGCAGCGTCACCGTTCCCGAGGTTCTTGTGCCCTACATGGGAACCGACATCATAAAATAAGCGGAAGATTTTGCAATAAATTTGATGATTGAAAATGCCCTTTCTTTCTGCTATAATACTGCAGGAGTATTGCGCCCAAAAAGCGAAACAAACTAAAATATATTCGGGGAGTCCGAAAGGATTCCCCGAATAAAGAATTTCAATTCTATATCTTCGCGTTAAAAACTCAAATGACGCTCAAGATAATCCGAACTGTATGGGCGGTTTTCAGATACTCCTCATTAACTCTTAAAGCAAATACGCGGGTATGGCGGAATTGGCAGACGTGCAAGATTTAGGATCTTGTGCCAATAGGCGTGCAGGTTCGACCCCTGTTACCCGCACCAGATAAGCGCCGATGCTTAAAATAGCGTCGGCTTTTTTCTTTTGCGGAGTTGACAGGCTTTTAATTTGGGGTTACCCTAAAATTGGCAGAGAAAATAAAAGGAGGAGAAAAAATGAAAACGGCGATTGTTTATCAGTCTTACCATCACGGCAACACAAAGAAACTTTTGGACGCCATAGCGGAAAAATACGAGGTCACATTGATAGACGCCGAAAAACAGCGGGACTACGATTTGTCTCAGTATGACAGAATCGGCTTTGCTTCGGGAATCGCCGTGGGCAAGTTTTACTCCAAGGTGCTCAAAGCCATGAAAGAAAAACTGCCCGAAGGAAAAGAAGTGTTCTTCATATTTACCTGCGGCGTGATGAAAGACAGATACACCAACGCCGCAAAGAAGATCGCGAGAAAGAAGAACGCGAAGATACTCGGCGAATACGGCTGTTTAGGCTACGACACCGTCGGAATTTTTAAATTATTCGGCGGTTTCGCAAAAGGTCACCCGACTAGGGAAGAAATTGAGAAAGCGGTCGAGTTTTACGGCAGTTTAAAATAGCAAAATAAAGACCTGTTTGGTTTGCCAAACAGGTCCTTTTTTTATACCATAAGGCTTTGTATAAAGTAGATGCTTAAAGCGAGCATTACCTGGGCGGGGAAGTATGTCCAGGAGTTGACCGCGTGTGGGATTTTGATTTTTCTCTTTGAGAAGTGTATTATAGCCAGCACCGCGTCGGAGACAACGAACAATACAGCCCCGAGGGACACCATCAAAGCCGCGGGATAGGCGCCGCTGCCTTGATTTTTTATCAGATTTACCGCCGTGCTCACAGCGAAAACCAGCATTGTGCTGATGGCGAGATTATAAAGAATTACCGGAGGCAGACCCACGCCGGGCGATACCTTCAGCAGCACTCCCGCGGCCACAACAAGCAGGGAAACTGCCGCCGCTGAAATCGTTAGCATTATAATCTGCTTTTTCTGGAGCGCGGAGTTTTTGACCAAAGCCGTGGCGAACGCGGCGGTGTAGAAAACATGGCCTATAAGAAAGCTGCCTACTCCTATAATGAACTTTTTGGATTTCGGGTCCATGTTAAGGGAGTAATCCCCGATGGCGCCGAAAACCGCGCCGATGGTTAAAAGTATAGCGTAGGAGGTAAAATAGCCCCCCGACGCCAGCGCGGCGGCAATGCCGATTAGCACATAGGTAACCGCGCAGACGGTTTTAACAGGCAGTTTGCTTTTGCTTTTACGCACATTCGGCATGGCGTAAATCAGCACAAATATAAGTTCAGCGGCTATGAGTACATAAAGCAGTGTTTTCAAAGCGACTCTCCTCTCATTTTTTGAATCGTCCCTTATGTACGGGCTCAAGAGTGTTTTTAGCCCAGGTTAAAAGCGCGTCGGCTCTCTTTTCAGACTTTAAGAAATCTCTGACAGTGCCTCTTAAGCTGTCAAGAATAGCGTCCGACGGCGGGTCGGAGCTGGGAAGCATTTCGACCTTGTTTCCGTTGAAGGTAAATTTCAAATTCCTAGCGCAGGGGCTTTCCGACGGGCGGATGTGAACGAGAAGTGTGTTTTCGCTCTCCCACTTGGCGGCGGAGTAAGCAGTATACGGCGCGCCGCCTATAACCGCCTTTGAAACGCGCCAATTGCCGTCAAGCCCGCATTCGATGGAGTAATCCTGCCCGCCCTCATGCCATGAGAAGGCAAGGGAATCCTCCTTGAAATTAAAGCTCACATCGGTGATGTTTCCCGCCTTGTCCTTTGACATATATGTAACCGCGGCGGGAATTACGCTGACCGGAAAGTCAATCATGTTTAGAAGGAGCTTTTTTTCAAAAGCTATCTTCCTGCCATCTATTTTTGACTCTATGGGACTTCTGTATTCACTGTAGGGCGGGATGTAATCCCCCTCGGAAACAGCCTTTAAATATTCCTCGCTCGGCTCGGCGTTCGGGATGGGGTCAATAAAAGCGTCGGGGAAGTACTTGAACATGATGTTCCTGTTCCTTGCGTTCATGTCGCCGCCGACGGTGACCGTCACCGCGTCATGCTTTTTGTGTATTTCCGCAACCTGACCGAACATACCGTCAAACCTTACCGGCCCGTCTTCGCTCTCCCTTATCCACACGCCGCAGCCGTAGCCGAAGTTATAGCCCGTCTGCTTTTTAACCTTGGTGTTTTTTACGGCTTCATTTACCCACTCTTTGGGGATAATCTGTTTTCCTTCATATTTGCCGTCGTACAAAAAGCACATGGCGATTTTGGCAAGGTCCACGGGGGAGAGATGCAGTCCCCAGCCGCCGGCCTCAACGCCCTTGTGGTCGGTCTCCCAGTAGGGAACCTCAATTCCGAGAGGCTCAAAAAGGCGGGGTCTTAAAAACTCTACGGCGGAAACGCCCGTAACCTTTCTCAGCATGGCAAGGGCCATATGAAAATTCTCGTTTATGTAGGAAAAGCCCTCGCCGGGGGCGTAGTCGCATTTGGAGTCCATAAAGAGCTTTATCCAGTCGTGTCTGACCTTGCTTTTAAAGGGCGACACATTCCTGCCCGCGCTGAGAGTTATAAGGTGCTTTAAAGTTACCTTTTTTAAATTCTCGTCGCAGTTTTTGGGGACATACTCGGGGAAAAAGTCTGCCACCTTGTCGTCAAGGGAGAGAAGTCCCTCGCTGACGGCAAAGCCAATGGCGATGCCCGTAATGCTTTTGCTTACGGAGTACATGGCGTGGGGAGTATCGGCGGCGTAAGGGTATCTGAACCACCGGGCGGCGATTTTGCCGTGCCTTATCACCATAAAGCCGTGGCAGTCAATCTTTTTAAGCTCCGAGAGCATTTCAATGAGCTTTTCGGAGGATACTCCCGCCGCCTCGGGGCTTTTAGCCACGGGCAGTTCTGTTTTAATTGCGGTCAGCATACCGTATCACACTCCCGAGCCTCAGCGCCGCGGGCGGCTCTCAGTTCAGTCAGCTCTTTAAAGATAGCGTCGCGCCGCTTGCCTGTATAGTTGTCAAACAGCAGGGCAAATGCGGCAAGCAAATTGCCTATAAGACCGCAAAGGGTGATTATTGCGTAAAGACCTCTGAGGGTGCTTACAGTCTGAACGGGCTTTACATTGCTTGCGGGGTCCTTGGTCTGATACTTTACAAGGGCGAAAAGACCGTTGTAGAGGTTTGCCTTTATAAGCTCCAAAGCCTTGCCTACTATGCTTGAAGCCGCGACCAGCATTCCGTCGCAGCGCATGGGGTCGCCGTACTTTTTCCATGCGTACCACTCCATATAGTCGGTGGAGTCGGCGACAAGGATTTTTCTTGCCGCTGCCTGTGCGGCGTTGGGCATACCCGCAAAGCCGATGAGAATACCCACCACATACCTTTTTTTGCGAAGGTTTTCAAGGTCAAAGCCGAGATTGAACAGGGACATGAAGATATAAAGAATTCCCGTATATGCGTAGCCGCCCATAAGCATGCCGCGGGCGGAAATCTTTTTGCCCACAAAGGGTACGGCGAAAAGACCGGCGTAGGAGAATGTGCCGCTTATAATGTCTATGATTGCCTTCATCTGATAATCGCCGAAAACATCGTCATAAAGGTAGGGCAGTGCTTCGTATGTAATCTTTCTTATCATCTCGAAGGCGGACGCGGCTTGGAGAACCATAAACGGGCGGTTGTGAAGAATCATGCTGACCTTTTCAAGGTCCCATTTGATTTTTTCTTCCTGCTGACTCTTTGCCGCCGCAGCCATCATCTGATATCTCTTTTCGTCAATCTTAAAGTAGGGGGCGTACATGGTCAGAACGCCGATGATGCAGAATCCCAGAGCCACGAAGAAGTAAAGCATCTGCTGTCTTTTCGCGTCGTCGGTTGTGCCCACCACAATGGGGATGAGCCAGCCCGGCAGCATTGAGCCGAGAGTCGCGGCAAGGGATTCGGCGGTATAGAAATTCTTTCTGTCCTTGGGGTTGGTGACAAGCTTCAGAGCGAGAGCGTTGAGAGCTATGTCGTAGAAGGTGTCCACAATGGAAAAGAACAGTCCAAAGAAGAACACCCAGATAAAGTTAAAAAGCGCGGAGGTCGAGGGAACCACGAACAAAAGCATGGAGGTTACCGCAAAGGGGATGGGCATTATCCTAAGAGCTTTTCTGATATTGCTCTGGCTTGTGTCGTACCATGCTCCCGCGGCGGGCGGGATTATAAAGCTGAGAATCGTGGACACATTGCCGCGGATAAGGAGATTTTTGTTGCTGATGCCCATGTAGTTGCGGTTGAATTTGTCGCTGAAAGTTAAGACAGCGTCCTGACCCATGGCGTTGCCGAAGATGCCGCCGGCGTAGCCAAGCTGCTCTTTCAGCGGCAGCGTTCCGCTGAGAAAGTCATTTTTGTAGTAGTAAATCTTCTCTTTAATTTTCATAAAAACTCAAACTTATAAGATTTATAGATTTATAAAAAGCTTTGAGAATGCTTTGAAAACGCTGAGGAGGAAGTTAACGATTCTGCTTATAAGGCTTATATCGGGAGCTTTAGCGGAAGTGTCCAACTCCGCGTTTATATCGGAAGGCTCGGAATAGTCCTCCGTAATTCCGCCAAGCAGGGCAGTGAGAAGTGCCTGCAAGGATTTTTCGGTAACGACTTTCGGAAACTCCTCGCCTGAAAGCGAGAAGTCCTCATCAAGTCTTATTCCGAGGAAGTTTAACAGGCTGCCGACGGGAGCGTCGGAAGCAAGTGTTACTCCAAAGTGTAAAACGATGGCCTTAAGACAGAGGAATACAAGCTCGGTTTCGCTTTCCATCTCCCTTTCGTCGCCATAGTAGAAGTTGGACATAACGGCGGCGACAATCTGATAGGGTCTTTCATAGTCGCTTTCGGGGAGGGTAAAGCCCGCCTCCAAAGCGAATTTTTCAATGCTGTCATCGCCCGAGCCGTCGTCGTAGATGGGAAGGCTTATAGCCTTGCCGATGGCGTTCATAAGGCGGTTTAGCTCATCGAAAGCCTTTGTGCCCTTTTTAAGACCCAGCCAGCCGCCAACCTTTTCGGCGGAGCCCACATACTTGTTTAGCCAGCGGCACATGCCCGCCTCAAAGAAGCCCTGAGAGTATTCGGGGAAGTTGTTTTCTATCATCTGCAGCTGCTCGGCGGTGTAGCCCTCGGTTAAATCGGCGGTGTCAATCTCGGTTATGTAATCGGATGTGATTTTTACCTTCTCGCCGCCGAACTCAGCGTGTCTGTAAGCGTGGGGATAGACAATCAGCGAGCCTGTCATGACATCGTAAATTGTCTTGCCCGAAAGCGTCTTTGCGGAGGAGATGTCGTTGGCATGGATGTGACCCGTAAATACAATGTCTATTCCTAAATCCGAAAGCTCACGAAGGAGCTGTGAGTAGCTGCCCGAATTTGTAAGGGGCTGAACGGCGAAATGGGGCAGCAGCGGGTGATGCATCATGGCGATGAGTTTTTTGCCGTCAAGTTTTGCTTTCTCAGCCTGTTTTCTTATCCAGCTTAAAACTGCGTGATTAATCTCGCCGCCCACTTCTCCGTAAATGCAGGAGTCGACAGCGATAAGGCGGTAATTGCCGCTGAGGTCCGCAGTGTAAGAGCCGGATGTTTCATGCACGGAAAGAGCCTCATTGTAGCCGAAATCGGCGTAAATCTCCTTAAACTCGTCTATGGTGATGCCTTCTGAGCCTTTAGCCTCAAAGTCATGGTTGCCGCCGATGACGAAAATCTCTTTGCCGCTCTCGGCTTCGGCATTTCTCAGAATCTCGGCAAGCTCCAGATGGGACTGCCTTTTTCCTGAGCTGGTAAGGTCGCCCGCTATCAGCAGGAACTCGTCGTCACTCTCGGCGAATTCCTTTAAAAGCTGCTTAATTATAGCCTTTGACTCCCAGTCCATCCGACCCTGAATCGAGGCGTAGGCGTATGTTTCCTTGTTAAGCAGTCCCTCGGTAAAAGGCACAGCCTCGGGGTCTGCGGGGAATTCGCCCAAATCAGAGAAACTGGAGAAATGAATATCAGTGGCGACGGCGATTTTAAGGGTGTCGCCGCCCGCAAAGGAAATGACCGCAGTGCCGCAGAGCAGCGCGGCGCAAAGGATTACCGCCACAGCGGATTTGAAGATTTTTTTCATTGTTGCACCTCCGGAAACGAATCAAAGCCTTGCGGGTAGATATCCCAAGGCTCAATAATAACCCCCGGCAGACAAAAGTTTGAAGTTGAACAGAGTTTTTCGCCTTTTGCCGGGGAGATTTACTCATTTATTAAATATAAACATATATTTATGTCCAATATGTTTTTTGTTTGTGATAAATTTATATACTTTACTGAAATTTATGCAGTTTACATAAGTTTCCGCGCGTATTTCCCCAAACCCCCCGCCGAAGGGAAACCACCCCATCCCACCCTGCCAAAGAGGTAAGCCGCCGAACAACCCAAACGCCCCGCCCCGCCACCGACAGGGGAGAGCGGTCGCCTCCACAGCGGGCTTTCCGCCGTCCCCGCCACCGACAGGGGCGACACACGCCGCCCGAGCAATCCACCCCGCCCCAGGGGAGTGTCCGCCCGCATGGGTGACACCGTTGTAAAGAGCGCCGCCGAGCCCCGCCACCGACAGGGGGATCGGTCGCCCACACAGCGGGCTTTCCGCCGTCCCCGCCCGCCGCCCGCCATCAAAGGGGGTCGCCCCGCTGCCGGCTCTCCCACGAACCGCCCGCCGCCGAGTTTCCCCGCTCAGGCGGGATTTTCGGCAAATACAAGGCAAATTCCCGCCGCTTTGGCAAGCTCGGTAAATTAAAGAAAAGGACGCCGAGAAGCTAAAAATCAGTGCCCCGTATGAACTTTTTGGGTCTCGGTTTTACCAAATTGGACTTGCCATGCGGCTATTTTTAGTCAGTTCTTCATAAAATTTACATTGAATTTTAATAAAATATTGGTATATTATTATAATAAGAGTAAATATTTTGTAATTTTATGAAGGTGATAGATTGGGCAAATATTTGATTGTTAACGCCGACGACTTCGGTCTGTGCAAATCCGCCAACGACGCAGTTATAGATTTGTTCCTTGACGGCAAGCTCCTTTCCTCAACAATAATGTTCCCCGCCCCGGGGCATGAGCAGGCGGCCCGCTTTGCGGCTGAGCACCCCGAATACGCAATCGGCGTTCATCTGACGCTTACCAGCGAATGGCCCACTTACAGATGGAAGCCCCTGACCGACGGCAAATCCCTTGTGGACAAAGACGGCTATATGTGGCCAAAGACCGAGGATGTGGAGAAAAACGCTACATACGAGGACTTGGAGAAGGAGATAAGAGCCCAGATAGACTACGCCCTCTCCTTCGGCTTTACCCCGTCGCACATAGACAACCACATGGGCACCCTCTACGGCAACCGCACGGGAAGGTTCGGGCTTTTAAAGATGATTCTGAGGATTTTGGGCGAGCTGGGCTACTCCTACCGCCTTTACACAAAGGTTGACAAGAGCATGGTGCCCCGCGGCACACCCTATCCCGTCTATAAAATCTCCAGCCTGTTTACATCCCATTGGGCTAAAAAGTTCAAGGTCATCCTGCCCGACTATCTCCTTTTCCCCGACTGGACTCGGGAGCTGAGAGAAGGCACATACGAGCAGTACAGAGATTTAATATTAAAGCTCTGGACCAATATCCCCGACGGAGTGACCGAAACCTTTGTGCACCCCGCTTTTGCCACCGATGAAATGAAATCCATCACCGGCTCATGGCGGGACAGACAGTGGGAGTACGACCTCTTAAAGGACCCCGACACGCATAAATATCTCAAAGACCACGGCGTTACCATGATAAACTACCGTGACCTTATACAAATGAAGAAAGGAAGGTAAGAACATGAGCAAAGACTCACCGTCGCCATTAGCAACAAAAAGAATTCCCTCCATAGACCGTTTCAGAGGACTTGTCATCATCTGCATGATACTCTTCCAGTTTGCCGAGCATTTTAAGAATCTGGGCAAATGGGCAACGGTCTCACTCCACGCTCCGAACGAGAACGCAATCTACATCCTTCCCAACCTCTCCCTTGCGGACCTTGTGGCTCCCGCCTTCATACTCGCAATCGGTCTTACCTTTATGCCCTCTATGAAAAGGAGAATCGAAAAGCAGGGCAGAAAGGAAGCGGTAAGCCACTTTTTAAGGCGTTACCTGACTTTAATAGGCATCGGCATCGCGATGAACGGCATAAATGACATCCTTGACGGTAACGACGACCTTGTCTCAAAAATCGCCATCGGACTTACCGCCCTTGTGCTCCTTTTCGGCGTCATCGCCCTGATACTCAAGTTGGCAAAGGTCAAAAACAGGGAAAAGTTCTACAAAGTCTACTGGGTCTATATGTGCATTGTGGGCGTGTTCGGCATTGTTGTCGCCATCATCAACGCCTTTATGCTGGTAACGGGCAGAACAGATGAATCCTACGGACACTGGCTTGTTCTGCACCACATAGGCTTTGCGGGTCTGGTGGCTATCCCCTTCGCCCTGCTGCCCGATAAGACGGGTCATTATATCCGCCTGCTTGCGGGACTCGGCATCCTCTCCCTTTACGCCGTATTCCATGAGGGCAACCTTAAAAACGACCTGTTCCCGAATAACCTTGAGCTTATAGACAAGGTGGCGGACGGCGGCTTTATAGGAGGCTTTGCCTGGGGCGCAATGCTCCTTCTGTACCTCTTCTTTGCGGAGGAGTTCAGAAAGAGAAAGAACAAGTACCTCCCGCCCGCGTCCTTCGGCATTTTCACAATCGTTTTCATCGGCCTTCTTTGGAGCATCTTTAAGACTCTCCCCGAAACGGACACATGGGCAGGCGCTCTGTCAGGCTTCCTTCCCATAAACAAGGGCAGCGTCAGCCCCTCCTATGTGCTTATCACCACCTACCTTGCGCTCTTGGTGTTCTACATCTTTGAGCTCTTTAACTCCCTTGAGACCAAGTTTGACATCCTCGCATGGTGGGGCAAGAACCCGATTCTTATGTACTGCATTGAGTTCGGCTTTGTGGGCGCACTCACCGCGGCTCTGGGAGATTACTTCGAGACCGCTCCCGCTCCGATAGGAGCCGCCTTTGTAATCGGCGTGGGCGTGCTGCTGACCGTTGTCGCCTATATCCTTGACAAGAAGAAGATAATTATTAAACTCTAAATGCAAAAAATGAGGTGCGGCAAAATATGCTGCGCCTTTTTTTATCTGCAACTTTGTGGTAATATGGCAAAGGGTGATTTTATGGCGGTGATAAGCGTAGACCTTAAAAAGGAGTATCAGAGCTTTGAGGGCTTTGGAGCCAGCGGAGCCTGGTGGGCGCAGCTTGTCGGCGGCTGGGAGCATTCGGACCCTGTAAGCGGCATGGCTGTTCGGGACCGTATTTCTCAGCTTCTTTTCAGCAAAGACAAAGGCATAGCTTTAAGAACCTACCGCTATAATCTCGGCGGCGGCTCAAAAGAGGCGGGAAACGGCAAGTTCCCCAATCCTTTAAGGCGCGCCGAGTGTTTCCTTAACGAAAAGGGCGAGCCGGATTTTACAAAAGACAAAAACGCCGTCTATATGATGCGAAAAGCGGTTAATGACGGCGCGGAGGAGCTTATCTTTTTTGTAAACTCACCGCCCGTTTGTTTCACGAAAAACGGAAAGGCCCACTCCGACACCGCCGGCAGAGAGAACCTGCCAAAGAAAAACTACAGAAAGTTCGCGAACTACTGCCTTGATGTGGCACAGCATTTCATTTCCGAGGGTCTGCCCGTAAAATACTTGTCCCCCGTAAACGAGCCCTTGTGGGTCTGGACGGGAGGGCAGGAGGGCTGCCACTACCGCCCGAGAAGCGTCCGAAAAGTTTTTGAGGTCTTTGCGGAAGAATTGGAAAAGAGACCGAATCTCAAAGGACTGAAATTATCGGGAGCGGAAAACGGGGATATACGCTGGTTCAACAAAAGCTACACAAGGCAGCTTCTTAAATCTCCCATGGTGCGCAAATACCTTGACTCCGTTGATGTCCACTCCTACTGCCTGCCCGCGCCGTTTAAGTTTTTGAATAACCGAACGGCGTACCTTAAACGCTTCAGAAAATGGATGGATAAGCATTACCCCGAAATTCCCGTTAAGATGAGCGAATGGACTCACATGAAGGGCGGGCGGGACTACGGCATGGACTCGGCTTTGGAGATGGCGAGGGTCATGTACGAGGATATTTCGATTCTCCATGTCACCTCATGGCAGCACTGGATTGCGGTCTCGGAAGTTGACTACTGCGACGGTCTTATTTACATAAACCTTGAGGATAAAAGCTTTGAGCTTACAAAACGCTACTTTGCCACGGGCAATTTTTCAAAATATGTTTCCCATATGGCAAAAAGAGTCGAGGCTAAAACCGACGACCCCGATATTCTGCCCCTTGCCTTTAAAGGTGAGAATACGGTTGTTATTCTGATTAACCCCACAGCGGAAGAAAAAACGGTTACGATAAATAATCTCAGCGGCAGCGCAAGACTTATCGTAACCGACGACAATAAGAACTTGGAGGAAACCCCGCTTTCAAGCCTTGAAAATATTAAGCTCACACCCCGCTCCGTAAACACTGTTGTTTTAAACGAATAAGAGGGAGAGAATTTTGAGCCTATGGAAAAGATAAAGAACTTCCTTAAAACTCAAAAGCAGTACTGGAAAGTCCCGCCCAAAGGCAGATACATGCCGTACAAGGAGATTATTTCCTACTCATCGGGCGGAATGGGCGTAAGACTTATTGTTTTCCTTGTCCAGAACATGATACTGGGCGTGGGCAATACCCTTATCGGCAACACCATAGGCATTGCCCCAAGACCCCTTTATATCATCTACATAATCAGCGTCCTTTCGGGCTTCCCGCTGACTGCTCTCAGAGCAAGAATGATTGACAACACAAGGGGCAAAGAGGGCAAGTACCGTCCATACATAATAAAAATGGGCATCCCCACCGTAATTTTGGGCATAGGCTTTGTCTGGATGCCGTATGAGAGAATGAGCCTTGCTTTAAAGTGCGTTACGGTGCTGCTTTTTAACATAGGCTTTCAGTTTTTCTATAACTTCCTTAGCGACGCCTACTACTCCCTTGTATTTCTTCTCTCCCCCAACACCATTGAACGCTCCGATGTCTGCGCCATCAGAAGCATTATAGAAAACTTTACCCCCTCCATCGTGGGAATTTTCCTGCCCATAGTCGCCTCATGGATTACGGGCGACAGCACCCTTTATGACATAAGGATTTACAGATACATCTACCCGCCGCTTTTGTTCGGCGGCTTCTTCCTCGCTATCATCGCTTACACGGGCACTAAAGAGAGAATCGTGCAGGCAAAGACCCATATTATTCAGGTTCGCTTAATAGACGCTCTCAGAGCCGTTTGGAGAAACAAGTATTTCTGGATTTTCTCCCTTGCCAACTGGCTGGGCTTTCTTGAAGGAGCCTTTGACAATATCCTCGGCTGGCTTTACAACTATCAAAAGGCTTGCTCACCCGCCCAGTATTCCGCGATAACCGCCATTATCGGCAACGCCTCTTTCTGGAACAATGTCATAGCCCCCGGCTTTATAAGAAAGTACGGCAAGCGCAAAATCCTGATAGTTACGAATTTAATGAATATCTTCCTGATTTTCCTTTTGTACCCGATTGTAAAGTCCTTTGCGCCCGCCGTCATGATATGGATGCTCACCGCCGTCATCTTTATAAACCGCCTTATCACCGCTCTGGGTCACCTTCTGCACCCCAGCATAGAGGCGGATATAAGGGACTATCAGCACTATATAACCGGCGAGAGAATTGACGGAATGTTTGCCGCGGTGGGTCTTATCGGCGCCGCCGTGTCCCTTGCGACCAGCTTTGTGCTGCCCGCCATTTACGAAAGGGTGGGTCTTAACGAAAGGGTAGCCGTATCTTTGGGCTACAGCGGCGATAATGTTTACGATGTGCTTTACAACTCCGAGTTTTTCGTAAAGATTGCCTCTGTGCTGATTCTCTCCGCCGTCGTTGGCGCGACCTTAAATGTCATTCCCTTCTTCTTCTATGATTTGACGGAAACCAAGCAGCGGGCTATGGTTACGGTGCTTAAAATAAGGGCTCTTTTTGAGGACTACGCCGCGGGAGAACTCTCCGACGACTCCCTCATTGAAGCGATTGAGCTTATTGAAGAGGCAAAAGAGTTTTACGGCAGAGAGCCTCATAAACTCACAAAGGACGAAATCAAAGCGGCGAAAAAATCAAAAGACAAAGCCGCGGTAAAGCAGGCAAAAGCTAAATACAAGCGCAAAAAAGAGGAAAACGAAAAAATCGAGATTGCCGAATATGTGATTCGAGAGATTAACAGGTTCGACACAGAGGAAGGGCAGCTTGAAATCGAAACCGCGAAGCTCATTGTGGAAGCGGGTCTTAAAGGCTTTGCGGATTTGAAACTCCTCAGCGTTGAGGAGGCGAAAGCCATGCCCAAGGGCACCGCTTTCGAGAAGGAAAAGCGCAGGAACGCCATAATTCAGGCCGAGAACATAAAGTTCGCGAGAAAAACCATCAGAAAATACTACCCCGACGGTCTTGAGGAGTTTGACAAAAGCATATTTGACAGACTCCAAAAAGAAATGGAAGAGCTGGAAGAAAAGCAGAAGGAGCTTATAGACCTTCTCTCGGAAGCTCGGAAGAAAAAGGATAAAAAGTCTGAGAAGGAGATTAAGGCCGATATTAAAGCCGTGCAATTAAGAAAGCAGGCGGTAAACTCCGCTTTCAAGGACGCGTCGAAAAAGTTTTCCATCTACCTCACAGCCGCAAAGCCCTATATAAACGCCCAAAAGCTGCTTTTGCAGAAAGAGAACTACAGCCGCTACGGCGAAATCCTCGAAAGATACGAAGCAGCCAAAAAGGAAAAGGCAAACGCGTAAAAAAAAGCCGCTATCTTTAAGATAGCGGCATCTTTATTTTGTAAGGACAATCTCGTCAACCACCTTGCCCGTTCGGGTAAATACCTTTATTGTGAGCTTATCGCTTTCGCACCATGCAACGCCGTAGGTCTGGTCGGTATTTCCCTCGCTGTCTTTGACCTCATCGTCAAAATCGCCGTAAACATAGTCATGCCAAGGCAGATACGCGGCTCTGTCAAAGGATACCCCGCAAGTGCCCATGACGCAGTAGAGGGTGCCCTTGCCGATTTCAGCCCGCTGTCCGTTTCTGACACTGGAGCGGATATAAATATGGTCGTGACCCGAAAATACGGCGTCAACCTCGTATTTGTCAAAAAGCTCGGCATAGTGCGCCTTTGTAAACCTCTCGCCCGATTTGCCGTAGGGCGAGGCGTGGATAAAGACGATTTTCCACTTCTTGTCCCGCGCAGCCGTCAGCTCTCTTTCAAGGCGCTCTTTGTAGCTTAAATCCACGCCGCCGCCGCTGCCAAGGGCGGAAATCAGGGCATAGTCGCCCATAGTAAGGTGAAAGCACAGCCCGTCCTTTGCTCCGTCGGCTCTGTCCGGGAGATTGTAGCGGGAGAGGAAGAAATCCAAATCCTTTAAATCGTCCTGGTCGTGATTGCCGGGGGTGGGAAGCCAAATCTCCTCAGCCGCAAAGGGCGAAAGGTGAGTTAAAATATATTGAAATTCCCGCGCGCTGCCCGCGTTGTCCACCATATCGCCAAGGCTCACGATAAGTCTGGGCTTGTCCGAGTTGTTAAGCGCCTCGTCAAAGGTCTTTCTGAGGAAAGGCAAATCCTTTTTTTTAGAAAGCTGAGAGTCGGCAAGGAAAACAAGACTGAACTTCTCTGTATTTTCGGGCTCGGGCAGGGTTTTAAAGGTATGCTCGCTTACTTTATCGCCCGAATAAAACCTTGCTTTGTACTCGGTGTCGGGCAAAAGATTCTCAGCCGTCGCCTTGTTTGAGCAGATATTCTTGAAAAACTTAAAACTTTGGCCTGCGATGGTTTTGCTCTCAGCCCACTCTTTTGTATAGCTTTTCTCGGCGTTTATCCTCTCCGCTCTGCCGTCGGGACGGACTATCTCCATAAAGCTCTCCGCCTTTTCATCGTCGCTGAGCCAGCAGAAGGCGGCGGAGCGGGAGTTGTCCTTCGTGACGGTTCTGACGGGCAGGGGAGGAAGCTCGGAATAAAGGGGGGTATCCACAGAATTGTTAAAGGGGAAAAGGGTTGTGGACCTGCCCGATTCGGTTTCCGCTCTCAGCCAAAAGGCATAGTCTGAAGGGAAAGCAGCGAAAAAGTCTGTTTTTAAAACGCCGTTTTTATCAAAGGCTAAAGGCTCAAAAGGTATTTCAATTTTCCTTCCCTCATTGTCCCGACAGGAGTCAAGCACAAGGAAGGCTCGCTCTTTTCTGTGCTTATCATTTAGATATTTAAGGAAAAACTGAGTTTCCCCCTCTTTTTCGCCCTTTTTGTAATCAAGCATAAAGGGCTCGGCGGGCGGCTCGTATTTGTTGACGGGTCTGCCCATGTCGGAAGGGCAAAGGCTCTCGTCATAAAGAGACTCAATCTTGCCCACCTTAATCGTGCCTTGCTGGGCGCCCTCTAATGTATAGTCAAACTCAAAAAGCTGATGGAACATAAAGGGCTGGGAAAACTCGTCGTTAATATTAAAGCAAAGCCTTTTCCAGCCATGCCAGTTAATCACATACTCATTTTTTGAATGGGAAGGGGTGTTGTCCCTTGAGTTTATGTAGAACCTTATTATATTCCCCGACCCGTCGCCGCAGAGCCAAACAGAAACCCATTTAAAGGCGGGCAGATGCCATAAAGGCGTTTTTTTAAGCCTTGCCGCAGGTTTTCTAAGCCCCACAAACCGCCTTAAATCATATGAAAGACTAAGGCAGTTTTCAAAGGGCAGATTTTCGTCCGTAACTTCTTCGATTGCCGCCCTTGTAACCCTCGGCAGAGAAATCTCCTTTAGCCTGTCTCCTTTATAGTCCGACGGGTCAAACAAAACAGCGGATTTCGGTAATTCGCCCGCAGAGATGTAAACGGGAATATTCACAGCGGAACCCCTTGAGTATCTTGCGGTGAAAATGCTGTAAACTCCCTCGGGCAGAGTTTTCATGAAATCCGCCTTGAAAATGATTTCATCCTCGCCGTGTATGTACTCCTTGCCCTCATTGAGGGTCTTTGTCTCACCCGAAATCGGCTCAAAAAGCTTTACACTCAAAAGGCTGTTGCCTCTTGAGGCTATTTTCACCTTAAAATCGCCGTCTTTTTTGTTGTAAAGAAAATGCGCCCTTTCGGGCAGCGCGTTAAAAAAATGCTTCATATACCGTTCCTTAAATAGTTTTATACGATTATAGCAAATAACAGGAAAAAATTAAAGGGGGCTTTAAGCCCCCTGTTTTTAGAAGTATGCTTTTATCTCAGCGCCGTGTGAGGCGTCTTTAAGGCTAATCCAAAGAAGGCTTCCGTCATAGAAATAGCCGCTGTCCGTAGCGGTCAGCTCCTCAAAGGAAGACGCCGCGGGGATAGCTGTGTCGCCGAGTTTAACCTGCTTCGGAGCCTTCTCGCCGTAGACTCTGAAAAGGAATGAGCGTTCGGACTCGGTTGCGCTGATTGTAAGCTGGCTGCCCTTCTTAGTGTAGGAGAGCATGGCGCCCGTCTTGTTCTCCTCATAAAGACCGAACTTGTTTGTGCCCTCCTCGGGGTAGAGCATTACGGTGGTGAAGGGAGCGGAAAGCTCTGAGCCGTGTCCGTTCTCGGAGTCTGTAACATCCAGCGGAATAATCGCGCCCTTTCTTATAAATACCGGGAACTCGTCAAGGGGGAATTTAATAGCCTCTACGCCCTTCTTATAGTGCCTTGACTCGTCAAACATATATATCCATTCGCCCTCTGGGAAGTACACAAGGCGTGTTTCTCCCTCGTCAAAGTAGGGAGCTACCAGAATTTCGTCTCCCAGCATATACATATACTCGCCCTTTAAGGGTCTCATTGTGGGTCTGTTTGTTTCGTATGAATATGCGGCCTGGCTGTAGATATAGGGAATAAGCTCATGGTGGAGCTTTACAAACTTGCGGTAAATCTCGTTTGTCTCCTCGTCAAACATCCAGGGTCTGTGCTCACCGCCGCCGCCGTTCTCCATAATGGGGCAGAATGCGCCAAGCTGCGCCCAGCGGATGAACACATCCTTATACATATTGCCGTCGTTTCTGAATCCGCCGATGTCGGAGCCGTAGCTTACAAATCCGAACTGAGCGGAGGAGAACATATTGTTAAGAGCGTGTCTGAGTCCGCCCCAGTCGTTGTCATTGTCTCCGACCCAGCCTGCGAAATTGATGTCCCTGCTGGTGGAAACAAGGGGCAGTCCAAGATTGGTAATCTGGTCGTCAACGGGTCTGGCGGATATGATTCTGTCGTTTCCGAGTCTCTGCCTTGTGTATTCGTAGAAATCTCTGTAAACCCAGTCTTTGTATGTATTCCATGTTACAAGACCGCTCTTTCCGATGGCGGGAGCCAGCAGCATTACATAGGGGTCGGTGCCGTCAACCTTCCAGCCGTCAATGCCCATGTCCAGAATGGGGTCCATCTGCTTGTGCCACCACTCGACTGCCTCCGGGTTGGAATAGTCAAGCAGAGCGCCCTTACCGCCCCACCATTTGACCGTTCTGCCGCCGCTGAGGAAATATCCCTTCTCCTTGCCCTCTTTAAAGTTGGAGGCGGTTTCGTTCACAATGCTGGTCGCCCACATTATGACTCTTATGTCCTTTGAATGGAACTCCTCAATAAGCTTGTCAAGATTCGGATATAAATTCGGGTCGGGTATAAAGGTGTTGGAATCGGTAGCCCAGGGTCTGTCTATGATAACGGCGCCCACGGGAATGCCTCTCTCCAAAAAGCCGTTTACGAACTCCCTTGCGGTGTCCTCCGTGCCGACATTCTCCCAAACCCAGTGCTCATGCACCCATTTGGGCCACTGGGGAGCCTTTAGGGTCGGGTCGTCTAAGTTTGGGGTGGGCTTTAAGCCGCCTGAGCCGATGAAGAATAAAAAGGTCAGAAACAAATTGAAAACGCGTTTAAAAAACAACTTAATTTTCATAAGTCCACTCCTAAAAAACCCCTTTTAATGTATTTTCAGTATGTCCTATTTTTAACAGATTGTCAATAAATTTAATCAAAGATGGATTATTTTATAAGATATCCATAAATTTTACCTCAAATAAATTTTGACAGGAGGTTAAAAATAAGGATGAAAACTTTATTGGAGGTAAGATAATGACCAAGAAGACAACCAACCTGATGAAGGGTGTCGGCGCGGCCCTGGCTATCGGCGGTACTGCTGCCGTAATCGGTTCCATGATGAACAGCACCAGAAATACCCGCAAGGCAAAAAAGACCGCCACTAAGGCCGTAAAAACTGTCGAAAATATTATTGACAGCGTACAGGATATTATAGGATAATAAAATTGCCTTGAAAAACACCTGTCCTAAAGGGCGGGTGTATTTTTTATTAGAGGGGCAGAGGAAAAATTTAACATAACGCTTATAACAAATGAATTTTTGGAGATAATAAGAGTGAAAATCTCACTTGAAAGGAAACCGCAAATGAGCTTTAAAAAAGTATTGTGCTTTATACTATGTGTTTGTCTTATTCTGTCCCTGTTCTCCTGTATGAAGCAGGGGGATTTGATGACCACGACCACCACATCGGGCGACGAAAAACTGACGACTGAAAAGGACGACGCCACAACCTCAGCCACATGGACCGAGGGTGAGACCGAGTGGACAAGCCCCGACGGCGCTCCCGTGCCCGACAGCAGCACAGAGCCGATAGTGGCGGAAGTGGTTGAGCTGCCAAGCGGCATTAAGAAAAATACCGTCTCGCTCTACGGGGAGTACACAAAAACCGAGGCGACCTATACGGGACTCGAGCCCCTGCCGAAAGCCGAGTTTAAGGTACACGACCCCGATAACTCAAGGAACCTTCCCACTAAGCTCATAGCCCACGCGTACGGCGTCGCGAAGGACGGAAAGCCCAACGACATCTCCGTCCGCTCTCAGGCGTTTTTCGATTCCAAAAACTACAACGCCATATCCTATGACAACAAAACGGATAAGAAGGTTCTGTATCTTACCTTTGATGTGGGATACGAGAACGGCTACACCGCAAAAATCCTTGATGTGCTGAAAGAGAAGAATGTGCCGGCCATGTTCTTCTGCACCCTGCCCCAGATTAAGCAGTACCCCCAGCTTATCGCCAGAATGATACTTGAGGGTCATGTGGTTGGCAACCACTCAAAGACTCACCCCTCCTTCGCGAAAATCTCAAGAACCAAGATGATGGAGGAGGTTAAAGCCTTTGACGACTATATAAGGGAGAAATTCGGCTACACCGCCCCCTTCTTCCGCTACCCCATGGGCGAGTATAACGAAAGCTCCTTGGAGCTTTTAAACTCCTTCGGCTTTAAATGCGTGTTCTGGTCGGTCGCCTACGCTGACTGGGATTTGAACAATCAAAAGGGCAAGGAGCATGCCTTCAACACCGTAACATCAAGGCTCCACCCGGGAGCGGTAATACTTCTTCACTCTGTGTCGCCCGATAACGCCAACGCTCTCGGCGATATAATCGACTACGCAAGGCAGCAGGGTTACGAATACAAGCTCCTGCCAAATAAAAGACAAAAATAAAGCCTTCGGTTTTTCCGAAGGCTTTTTATTTAAGGTTTATTTGGATTCTGCAGCCAGTCTCTTTTCGCCTTTGAACTTAATCAGCGCGCCTGAAGCTATGACGAATAAGAGAACAAGGAAGAACAGGAGAATTCCCTTCCAGGGCTCTCTGTCGCCAGAGGCGGAGATAACGGGATGAATAAATCCGGCATATGTCATAAATCCGCAGGAGATGATTGCCGCAAGGGGAACGACGAATCTCTTGAAGGGTGAGAAGTCCTTCTCCTTAATCATAACCGCGATGAACATCGGGATGTAGCAGGTGTAAAGGAATACTATCGGCAGCTCTGAGGAGTCAAAGCCGAAGTCGCCTATCCAGCCCATGAGTGTGCAGCCGTAGAAGTAAAGGAGCCAAAGAGCGCACATAAAGAGGCCGAGAACGGATGAGTTGGAGGGCATGTCCGTAATCTGGTCAACCTGCTTAAATGTAACGGGACGGGGACCCTCGTTTCTTGAAGCAAGAGCGAATGCAGCTCTTGTTGTGCCTACCATAAGACCGTTAAGGGTTCCCAGGCAGGAAACGATAACGAATACGAAAATCAGGGAGCCGAGAGCTGTGCCGAACACATTCTTGAAGGCGTTTGCCGCGCCTGCGTGTCCGTCTGCCATAATCTCCTCGGTGCTTACAGCGCCTGCAAGGCCGATGTAGTAGAAGATGTAAACGGCAACAACGATAAGAGCGCCGATTACAAGAGCCTTGGGCAGGTTCTTCTTGGCGTCTTTAAGCTCCGCGTTGATGGATGTGGCGATAATCCAGCCCTCATAAGCGAAGGCAACAGCGACTATCGACGCGAAAAGTCCGCCGCCACCGGCTGCGACCTCGGATGTTACCCTTGTGAAGTTCTCAACGGTAACGCCTGTCATAAGACCCTTGATTGTGCCGACAATAGCCATAAGAACAAGGGGGATGAGCTTAATGACAGTGGTGGAAACCTGGAACTTGCCCGCGAGAATCGGTGAAAGGGCGTTCATAGCGTAGATAGCGATGAGGTAAAGACCCGCAATTGTCATGCAGGTGCCGCCCACAATGTCGTCAATGCCCAGAAGTACGCAGGTGTATCTTGCGGAAACCCAAGCAAGAACGGATGTGAGAGCGGGCTGATAAACAACTGTAAGGTACCAGCCGATGTAGTAGCCGTATCTCTTGCCCAAAGTTGCCTCTGCATAGTCCACAACGCCGTTGACTTTTTCGTACTTTGTGGCAAGGTTTGCGAAGGCATAAGAGCAGATAATCATGATAAGTCCGACTATCAGCCATGCCCAGATGCCGGTTTTGACATCGCCGCCGGTTGCCTTAAGAACGGCTTCGGCCTTAAAGAATACGCCGCTGCCTATGACGATACCGATGACCATGGAAATCGCCATGGGTAAGCCGTACTTTTTGGAAAGCGTTTTCTCCATAGTAAACCTCCATTACTGATTTAAAAGTCCTGCTTAAAGTCAAAAAAAGACTTTTTTATATTATATTGATAGCCCTTTAAAAAGGCAATATAAAATATGAAACTTGTCCAAAAAAGGCAAAAAATTTTTTCTTTTTTGTAATTTAAGTGAGGCTCTGGAAATATTAAGAAATAATTAGTATAATGATTCTGAAATTAAGGAGGTAAAAATATGGATAAGTTTTATATTGCGGCCCTCAGAATAGACAGACGCAGCGAAAAGGCTCCGAGCGTTCAGGAGGTGCTGACCAAATTCGGCTGCATTATCAAGATGAGATTGGGACTTCACGAAGCGGGCAATGTCTGCTCCGACCAGGGTCTTATAATTCTTGAGCTTGTACCCGACAAGGAGGAAATAGACAAGCTCCTCGAGACCCTCAATTCCATAAAAGGCGTCACCGCGAAGTTATTGGAGATATAAAAAGCAGGGGAGTAAAGCCCCGTAAACAGAAAAAAGCACTCGAAAGGGTGCTTTTATTTTTTTGCCCATCCCCCCGCCGTAGGGTGTGCTCTCTCCGCCGCTCCGCCGTGGGGTGATTTCGCACCACCGCCGTGGGAGTGCCTTCCCTCCCCTGACCGTGCGGGCGGGGGTGGCGGAAACGGGCAGCCGCCGCCCTTTCCCCTCCCGCCATCGTTGGGAGGATTTTGCCCCGCCGCCTTATCCCTTCCCGCCATCGTTGGGAGGATTTTGCCCCACCCCCGTGGGGGTGCGCCCGCCCTCTCCGCCCGCCGCCGTGGGGGGGGGACTTTGCCCCGCTGCCATGGGAGTGCCTTCCTGCCCCTGACCCGTGCGGGCGGGGGAGCTTTCTGCGGGCGGGGAGTTTTGGGCTGATTCCGGCCGACCGAACAACAGCCTTTCCTTGCGCAAACAATAAAAAAGCACTCTTTAGGAGTGCTTTTTTCTTTGGTTAATATTTTTTACTGCAATTAATCCTTTTCACCGTTCTCCTCAGCAATAAAGTTTTCGACAAATTCCTTTTCCTTGTCGGAAACTTCGGCCTTCTTAAAAAGGTCGGGGCGGCGCTTGTATGTTCTTATCAGCGACTGCTCTCGCTGCCACTTTTTTATGTTTGCGTGGTGACCCGACAAAAGCACTTCGGGCACCTGCCTGCCCCGCCAGACAGGGGGGCGGGTGTACTGGGGATGCTCCAGAAGGTAATTATAGTGGCTCTCCCCTTCCACAGCCTCCTTGCTTGAGAGCACGCCGTCAATCATCCTCGCCACCGCGTCGGCAAGCACAAGGGCGGGCAGCTCGCCGCCGGTCAGGACATAGTCGCCTATTGAAATTTCCTCGTCCACAAGCTCCTCTATGACCCTTTCGTCAACGCCCTCATAGTGACCGCAAAGGAGCACGAGGTGTTTCCGCTCGGAGAGCTCCTTAACCTTGTCTTGGGTCAGAGTCTGTCCGGCCGGGGACATATAGATAAAATAGGGTTTTTCGGGGGAGTTTCCCGCGATATCCTCAAAGCAGCGGGCTATGGGCTCCGCCTGCATAATCATGCCCTCGCCGCCGCCGTAGGGAGCGTCGTCAACTCTGCCTTTGCGCTGCGGCTCGGCGTATTTTCTTATGTCAACGGCGTTAATATCAATATAGCCGTTTTTTATCGCCCTGCCCGTTATGCTCTCTGTAAAAACTCTTTCGCACATCTCGGGAAAGAGGGTCAAAATATCAATCCTCATCGTCAAATATACCTTTCAGCGGACGGATTTTGATGCTCTTGTTTTCAACATCGGTTTCGATAACAACCTCGTCAATGGCGGGGATGAGGTACTCCTTGTTTCCCCTTTTAATGTGCCATACATCGTTGGCGCCCGTCTTTGATACATCGCTGAGAACGCCTAAGTTTTCGCCCGTGTCAACATCGGTGACAGCGCAGCCTATAAGGTCCTGAATAAAGTAGCTGCCCTCGGGGATTTCGGCGTCATCCCTGTCGATGAACAAAACGGTGTCGCGGAGTTTCGCCGCGTCGTTTACCGTATCAATGCCCTTAAACTTTCCAAGGACAATATTGTGATGCACTCTGAGAGAGGTCACCTCGAAATGGGCCCTGCCCTCATCCTTGTAAAGCTTTTTAAAACCCGTCAGAAACTCGGGGCTGTCGCACCAGGGATTTATTCTTACCTCGCCCTTAATTCCGTGAGTTCCGACTATTTGTCCGATTTCCAGATATTTTTTAAGCATCTTGCCCTCCAAAATATTTTTGAGCCTATATATTATAGCATAAATCGAAAATATGGAAATATTAAAAAAACCGCAGCCTTAAAAAGCTGCGGTCTTCGGACTGTATGGGTTTTGGGCTTTAGCCAAAGCCGATTAGTCGATTTCCACCTGAACCTTCATGTCTCTGCGGTTAGCGGTAGCGCGCATAATCATACGCAGAGCCTTAGCGATTCTGCCCTGTTTGCCTATAACTCTGCCCATGTCATCGGGAGCGACATGCAGATGATAAACTACAACGCCGTCTTCGTTGGGCTCATCTACGGTGACGGAGACGGCATCGGGATCCTCAACAAGTCCTTTTGCCATTGTGATCAGCAGTTCATTCATTTTCTTTTCCTCCTAAAGATGCGAAGTGGTAATTTATTCGGCAAAGGCTAAGCCTATTGACCGCGATTTTTGTGGGCACCTTTATTCGGGCTTTACTTTCTTAAGCAGAGCCTTAACTGTATCGGTGGGCTGAGCGCCGTTCTTTATCCACTTTTCGGCCTTTTCAAGGTCTATCTTAATCTCGGCGGGGGCGGTCATCGGATTGTAGTAACCGATTTCCTCTATGAACCTGCCGTCACGGGGTGAACGGGAATCAGCGACGATAACGCGATAGAAAGGTGCCTTCTTTGCGCCCATGCGGCGCAGACGGATTCTTACTGCCATTAAAATTTACCTCCAAAGTTTGTATAGATTAGTTTGAGAGTCTCCATTTTACTTCAAAAACTGCTCAAGACCGCTGCCTGTAAGACCCAGACGGCGCATTTTTTTGGCGCCGACTTTGCCGTTCAGGCTCTTGAACATCTTTTGCATCTGTCTGTGCTGGTTGAGAACGCGGTTTACATCCTCAACTTTAAGTCCGCAGCCGGCGGCTATGCGCCTTTTGCGTGACGGGTTTATAATATCCGGCTTTCTTCTCTCCTCGGGAGTCATCGACAGAATGATAGCCTCGGTTTTTCTCAGATGGCTGTCGTCAATGTCGGTGTCTTTAATCTTGTTTCCGATGCCGGGTATCATCATTAGTATATCCTTCACGGAGCCCATTTTTTTCATTTCCTGAAGCTGAGTGAGAAGGTCCTCAAGGTCGAACTTGTTCTTTCTGAGGTTCTCCTCCAGCTCCTTTGCCTTTTTCTCGTCAAGAGCCATCTCAGCCTTTTCGATAAGGGAGAGAACATCGCCCATGCCGAGAATTCTCGATGCCATGCGGTCGGGGTAGAAGACATCAAGGGCGTCCAGCTTTTCGCCGAGACCGACGAATTTAATCGGCTTGCCCGTTACCGCTCTTGCGGAGAGGGCGGCGCCGCCCCTTGTGTCGCCGTCCAGCTTTGTAAGGACAAGACCGTCAATGCCCAGAGCCTCATTGAAGGAGGCTGCCACATTTACGGCGTCCTGACCTGTCATGGCGTCGACCACAAGCAGAATTTCATGGGGCTTTACCTCTGCCTTTATTGCCTTCAGCTCGTTCATAAGAGCCTCGTCAATGTGCAGACGGCCTGCCGTATCAAGGAACACATAGTCATAGCCCATGTCTTTGGCATGCTTTACGGCTTCTTTGGCTATGGTGACGGGGTTTTCGGTGCCCATCTCAAAGACCGGCACGCCCGCCTGTTCGCCCACAACCTGAAGCTGCTTTATAGCAGCGGGCCTGTAAATATCGCAGGCGACAAGCATGGGGTGATGACCCTGATTTTTAAGCCTCATCGCGATTTTCGCGCTGTGGGTGGTTTTGCCCGAACCCTGCAGACCGCACATCATAACTACCGTTGGCGGTCGGGGGGAGTATGTGAGTCTTGCCTGTGTGCCGCCCATTAAAGCCGTGAGCTCCTCGTAGACGATTTTTACAACCATCTGCGCGGGAGTAAGGCTTTCCATTACCTTTGAGCCGATTGCCCTTTCGGTGACGGCGGCGGTGAAATCCTTTGCCACCTTATAGCTGACATCCGCTTCAAGGAGCGCCAGACGCACTTCGCGCATGGCGGTTCTGACATCGGACTCGGTAAGGGTGCCCTTGCTCCTCAGCTTTTTAAACGCGGCCTCCAATTTTTCAGAAAGACCTTCAAATGCCATACATTTCTCCTTTATTTTTAATAAAGTCCAAAGCTATTCGCAAAGAGCGGTCGCTATGGATTTTATTCTGACCGTATAGTCGTTAATCTCTCTTGAAAGACCGTTGTTAAGATTGTATTTATTGATTTCCGACGCGCAGGCTATTATCTCCTCAAGACCGGCGCGAATCTGCTCGAACCTTTTGACCAGTCCCAGCATTTCCTCCATTTTGTAAAGCTGGGTTTCCGCTCTTTTAATGGAGTCGCGCACTCCCTGCCTTGTTATCCCCACATTTTCCGCAATCTCGGAAAGAGAGAGGTCGTGATTATAATAGTCTTCAAGAAATTCGCGCTGCTTTTGGGTGAGCATATCGCCGTAAAAATCAAGAAGCACGGAAATCTCAAAGTTTTTTGCCACCGAAAAGCCCTCCTGAAGCAGTATAGTGTAAAGCCTGTTTCCTTTACAGGTAAGTATTATACTAAATCGCGCCGATATTGTCAATTGCAAATTTAAAAAAAGCCATACAAGCAATAGTAGAAGAATTTTGCATATATATGGTAATTGAGGTGTTTTTATATCGATTTTAGCAGAAAAAGGGTGAGTTTATGAAGCTGCGCGGCTCGGACGACCAGATAAACGAGCTTATCTCCACACTGAAGTCTTACGATAAAGATAAGCTGTCCAAGTTTATTGACAGAAACCTTGATTCCCGCCAGAAAAAGAGGCTGGAGGAGGTTTTAAGCAACGACAAAAAGCTGAATGAGATGCTCAACAGCGAGCTCGGCAGGGAGCTCAGAAAGAAAATAGAGGATATGTAAAAAGCGGAAGGGAAAAGAAATCCACATAAAAAGGAGTGAAATCATGGATATAAACGAGCTGCTATCATCGCTAAGCCCCGATGACATAGAAAAGCTGAAAGAAACCGCCGCCTCCCTTTTGGGAGATAACGAGGAAAAGGCTCAGAGCGTGGCGTCTATCCTTGACAAAAGGAAAGAGGACACAAAGGAGCTGTCCGTAAAAGAAGACGACGCGCAAATGGTAAACGCTCTTGTGTCGCGCCTCGGGTCCAACAAGGCTCTGCCGACGCTTTTAAAGGCTATGGGCGAACTGGAAAAGAATATGAACAAAAGGGACGCCAGGTCCGATTTTCTCTTTGCTCTAAAGCCCCTTTTAAAGAAGCACAGGCAGAGCAAAGTGGACGAAGCGGTAAAGATAATGCGTCTTTTCAGCTTGCTGCCCCTTCTTAAAGGCGAAAGATAGAAAGGGGGCTGAAAAGTGGACGATATTTTTGAGATGACCAAACGGGCGGAGGAGAGGGTAAAACGCTTTCAGGAGAGGGCGAAGATTTTTGCGGAGAAACTGAATGAGGAGTTTTACGAGGAGGAAGAGCAAAGACCCTCCAAATCCGAGCTTTTGCCTTTGCCCGTAAACAGGAGCAAATCCTATAACGCGACGGAGGATATATTTCAGTATCTTGCCTCCAGGTCAAGAGCGGACTTTGAGGAAACAGAAAGGGAAGAGGAAAGCGAGGAAACGAGCAAGGCAGTTTCAGGCAGCCCCGAAAGGAGAGATGAGAGGGAGATGAATAACAGTGGCTACGACACAAGCACGGTACATGTCTCCGTGCCCTCAAGGTCCAGCGCGTGGAGAGCGTCGGATTACATAGACAAAAGCAAAAAGCACCACATATCAATGCCTGTGGAAATCCCCGAAAGGTACAGGTATGTAATCCCCTCCAAAAAGAAAGAGGAGATAGATTATAAGGAGCTGGTAAGAAAGCAGCGGGATGAGCCGAGACTAAAGCTCTCTCTCGATTCTCCCCCAAAGAAAAGGGAGCCTGAGGAGCGACATGAGCACCATCATCATGAACACGCGGAGAAAAGCGCCGGCATCTCAAAGCTCGCAAAGGCGTTAAACCTTGACGAAAGCGCCCTTGACACCGACGAGCTGCTGCTTTTGACTTTGATTCTCCTCCTTGCGGAGGAGGGCGGCGATATGCCTTTACTTATTGCTCTAATGTATATTTTGATATAAAGGAGGGCAGCCGCACTAAACAATAAAGGGGGGAATTAATCTAGAGTAATACTCTTAAAGGGGGGACTATTTTAAGACCCTGCCACACGGCAGGGTTTTAATTTTGCCCGCCGCCCCGACACGGGTAGAGCCGCCCACAGATGGGGAGCGTAACACCGCCCCATCTCGTTTAACGCCGCCCGCCGTCCTTCGGGGGCTTTTTTTATATGCACCCCACCGCCCATCGCCGACACCCCGCCCGCCGAGGGATTTTAATTTCCGCCCAGCCACTCTCATCCGCAGGGGATTTCCGTCGCCAGTTTGAGGGTTGCGCCCCGCCCTCTTAGAGAAGTGCCGCCCCCGCCGTCCGCTGCGGCTTTTTTTGTTCCTATCCTGCCCGTCGGGGAGCGGCCCTGCCATAAAAAAAGACCATCAGCCGCTCGTTCCGTCCCGCCGCCCAGTGGGAGCAGACCCGCCATCGGGGTTTTTATTATTACCCCCGCCATGGGGTGTGCCGCCCACCTCGGTTAACGCCGCCCAGCCGTCCGATGGGGGCTTTTTATATATACCCCACGCCCATCGCCGACACCCCCGCCCGCAAGTGGCGGGGTGAAAAAGAAGGGGGAGCCGCCCGCCCAAAGAGTAAAGTCGTCGCCCTCGCGCCCCGCCGCACGCAGGGGTATTTTTTACCCCGCGCGCCAATCCTCAGCGAGTGTCACCGCCCAAACGCCGCCTTTGTCACTTTGCTGAAACTTTATTGATTTTGCGTTTTTTATTTGTTGACATTGTGGAATTTACTGGCTAATATGAAATTAAAGATTAAAGGAGGGATATTATGTTGGATTCGCTATTTTCCTTTAGAGAACACAGGATGATTCAAAGGCTTCTTGACGCTCTGCAGAGCGCTCTCAGACCCACGGGAGAGGGTCTCGGCTATTTCAAAAGTATAATCGCCTCCCTTGTAGTTGTGGCGGAACTGCTTGGCGCGCTGTTTTTCGGCCATCCCCAGACCCCACGCGGACAGGTCATAAATCTTGACGAGTGGGAGCTTGTCTGGCGCGACGAGTTTGACGGCGACAGCCTTGACCTTACAAAGTGGAGGAGCCACGGCAACGGCCCGAGAAGGGGCGGCTACTGGGACATAGACCAGGCAATAGTACAGGACGGCAATTTAATTATCCGCACCGAGTATAAAGAGGACGGCAAATACGGTCCCGGCTGGTATTCCGCAGGTCTTGACACAAGAGGACTGTTTGAGAAGAAGTACGGCTACTTTGAAGTAAGCTGCAAATGCCCTCCCGGCGTAGGTCTTTGGGGCGCTTTCTGGACAATGAGCGACGGCATGTCCAATCCCCCCGACGGCTCAGCCGCTGACGGCTGCGAAATCGATATTTTCGAGTCCTTCAACTACAATCAGGGAGCGAGGCACGACGCAATCAGCCACGCGGTTCACTATGACGGCTACGGCGACGGTCTTACCTCCGTTCTGGTTGGCGTTTACAAGGGCAAGAATATATACACCGAGTACAATACATACGGACTTGAGTGGAACGAGAACGAGCTGATTTTCTACATCAACGGAGTTGAGACCGACAGGCTCTCGGGCGTATGGGTACCTCAGGTTGCCGAGTATCTGCTTCTCTCCGTTGAGGTTGCAGGCACTGTGGAGACCATAAACGGTCAAAGGGTGCCCGTTCTCGCAAAGGACAATAACATTACCATGAATCCCCCGAGCGCTTTCCCCATTGACTTTGTGGTCGATTATGTAAGAGTCTACGAAAGAAAACCCGCAGCATAAAAAATCGCCCCTGCCAAGCAGGGGCTTTATTATTGCGATCGGACAAAATTCCTTGCGTGAATTTTATAAAAGATGCGGTTTATGGAGAGAGATAGACTCGTTCTTCGGAAAATTGGCGCGGCTAAGGCGTGACGCGGATTTTCTGGGGATAACCGATTGCTCTAAAAAGGAAAACAGAAAGTACGCCGAAATGATTTAAAAGGGCGAAAGCCTTCCCGATAATGTCGTGATTTTTACATGCGCCGTCCATTTAAATTTGGGCGAAACGCTAATAATAAAGCCCTCCGTCCGGAGGGCTTAAATTTATTTTATAAGGCTCTGTCCTGTCATGGAGGCGGGCTTTTCAAGACCCATAAGCTCTAACATCGTGGGGGAGATGTCGCAGAGTCTGCCGCCTTCTTTAAGCTGGCAGTTATAGCCTATAACCGTAAAGGGTACGGGGTTTGTGGTGTGGGCGGTGAAGGGTGAGCCGTCGGTGTCAAACATCTTTTCGGCGTTGCCGTGGTCGGCGGTAAGTATCATAACTCCGTCCATGTCCATAACCGTGTCGTAAACCTTGCCCACGCAGGCGTCAACAGCCTCAACGGCCTTGATTGCCGCCTCAAGAACGCCCGAGTGACCTACCATGTCGCAGTTTGCGAAGTTGATGACCACAAAGTCGTACTCTCCGCTTCTGATTTTCTCGGTGACGGTGTCGGCAACCTCATAAGCGCTCATTTCGGGCTTTAAGTCATAGGTGGGAACATTGGGGGAGTCGATGAGGATTCTGTCCTCGCCCTCGTAAACCCTTTCCTCGCCGCCGTTTAAGAAGAATGTAACATGAGCGTATTTTGTGTATTCGGCGATTCTGAGCTGCTTCATGCCGTGCCGGCTTACAACAGCGCCGATGGGGCACTCGATTCTGTCGGGCTTGAAGGCTACCTCAACATTGGGCATTGTGGCGTCGTACTGGGTCATGCAGACATAGTAAATGTCCTTCAGCATCTCCCTTTCAAAGCCGCTGAAGTCGGGGTCGACTATGGCTCTTGTCAGCTGTCTTGCTCTGTCGGGACGGAAGTTAAAGAATATTACGCTGTCGCCGTCCTTTAAGGGCTGAGCCTTGTCGGAAACGGAAGGAATGACAAACTCGTCCGTTACGCCGTCGGCATAGGATTTCTCCATAAGCTCCTTGCCGCAGCTAAAACGCACGCCCTCGCACTTGGTGATGGCGTTGTAAGCCTTCTCGACTCTGTCCCACTTCTTCTCGCGGTCCATGCCGTAGTATCTGCCCATAATGGTGGCAATGGTGCCAACGCCGATTTCCTTTGTCTTATGGAACAGCTCGGAAACAAAGCCTACGCCCGATGTGGGTGAGACATCTCTGCCGTCCATAATGCAGTGGATGTAGACATTGTCAAAATTCTTTTTCTTTGCAAGCTCCAAAAGGGCGTAAAGATGGGTGTTGTGGCTGTGAACTCCGCCGTCGGACAAAAGACCCATCAGATGCAAAGCTCCGCCGTTCTTCCTTGCGTGCTCTATGGCGTTAAGGAAGGTCTCGTTCTCAAAGAAATCGCCGTCCATGATGGACTTTGTGATTCTGGTCAAATCCTGATAGACAACTCTGCCGGCGCCGATATTTGTGTGACCGACCTCGCTGTTGCCCATCTGACCGTCGGGGAGACCCACATCCATGCCCGACGCGCCTATGAATGTGGTGGGGTATTCTGAGAATATCTCATCAAGACGGGGTGTGCTGGCGAGTTTTATGGCGTTGCCTTCCCTTTCGGGGTTCTCGCCGAATCCGTCCATGATGCAAAGAACATAAGGTTTTTTCATGGTTTACTCCTTAACAATATGAGTTTGGCTTATTTGCTTGCGGCCGCGACGATTTTTGAGAAGTCCTCGGCCTTTAAGGAAGCGCCGCCGATAAGTCCGCCGTCAACATCGGGCTGAGCGAGAAGTTCCTCGGCATTGCCCGCGTTCATTGAGCCGCCGTACTGGATGACCATGGCGTCCGCCGCGTCCTTGCCGTAAAGCTCGGCGATAAGGTCTCTTATAGCCTTGTTGACTTCGTTAGCCTGCTCGGCTGTCGCGGTCTTGCCGGTGCCTATTGCCCAAACGGGCTCATAGGCTATGATGATGTTTTTAAGCTCTTCTTTCGCTACTCCCAAAAGGGCAATCTTGGTCTGAATACGAACAACCTCCGTGGTAATGCCCTGCTCCCTCTGCTCAAGATACTCGCCCACGCAGAGGATGACCTTAAGACCGGCGTTGAGTGCCGCCCTTGTTCTTTTCTGAACCGTCAGGTCGTTGTCGCCGAAAAGTGTCCTGCGCTCGGAGTGACCGATGATAACATACTCCGCTCCGACGGCTTTGAGCATTTCGGCTGAAACCTCGCCCGTAAAAGCTCCGCTCTTTTCCCAGTGGCAGTTCTGAGCGCCTATCTTTATATTTGTTCCCTTAGCCGCCTCAATTGCGGCGTGAAGGTCCACAAAGGGAACGCAGGCGACCACTTCGCAGTCCGCGTCCTTTACAAGGGGAATAAGCTCCTTTATAAGTGTGACCGCCTCATCGGGAGTCTTGTTCATTTTCCAGTTGCCCGCGATAACAGCGGGACGAAGGCTTTTGTTCATATATAATCTCCTTTTTATCGGATGTTTTTATTATATTTCGCTCTGAGAGAATTGTCAGTAAAAATATCACAAAATTTCGGGCGGAAATTTGTGCATATGAAATATGTCTGCATATTTTTCAATATGCAGACTCTTTCGATTTATTTTGTGTCTATGCAGTCGATGCCGGGAAGTACCTTGCCCTCAAGGAACTCCAGCGATGCGCCGCCGCCTGTTGAGATGTGTGACATCTTATCGGCGAATCCCAGCTTCTGAACTGCCGCTGCCGAGTCGCCGCCGCCGATGATGGAGATGGCTCCCGACTCTGCCACTGCCTTAGCGACAGCTATTGTGCCATGAGCGAAGTTCTCCCACTCGGAAACGCCCATGGGGCCGTTCCAGATGATTGTGCCGGCGCCCTTGATAGCCTCTGCGAAAAGCTCGGCGGTCTTGGGTCCGATGTCAAGTCCCATGTAGTCATCCGGAATCTTGTCGGAGTCAACTATCATGGACTCTGTGTCGGGCTTGTACTCTTTGCCCACCTTGTTGTCAACGGGAAGGAGGAACTTAACGCCCCTTGCCTTTGCCTTTTCCAGCATCTCGTTCGCAAGGTCAATCTTGTCGGTCTCGCAGATGGATGTGCCAACCTTGTAGCCCTTGGCGGCAAAGAAGGTGTATGCCATGCCGCCGCCTACGATAAGGGTGTCAACCTTTTCAAGCAGGTTGTTGATGACGCCTATCTTGTCGGAAACCTTTGCGCCGCCGAGAATTGCGACTAAGGGACGCTTGGGAGCCTCAAGAGCCTGTCCCATGAAGGAGATTTCCTTCTGGATGAGGTAGCCGACAGCGGAGGGCAGATAGTCTGCTACACCTGCTGTGGAGGAGTGGGCTCTGTGCGCGGAGCCGAAAGCGTCGTTAACAAAGATGTCTGCGAGAGCCGCAAACTTCTTGCTGAGCTCGGGGTCGTTCTTTGTCTCGCCCTTTTCGAAGCGGACATTTTCAATAAGCATTACATCGCCGTCCTGAAGCTCTTTTGAGAGAGCCTGCGCGGACTCGCCTACGACATCCTTAGCCATCTTAACCTCTTTGCCCAAAAGCTCGGAGAGGCGGGCCGCTACGGGAGCAAGGGAGAACTCAGCCTCAAACTCGCCGCCCTTCGGTCTGCCCAGATGGGAGCAAAGGATAACCCTTGCGCCGTTTTCTATAAGATACTTGATTGTGGGCAGGGATTCCTGAATTCTCTTATCGCTGGTGATTTTGCCGTCCTGAATCGGCACATTGAAGTCGCAGCGGACAAGAACTCGTTTGCCCTTAACATCCAAATCCTCAATGGTCTTTTTGTTCAATACGCTCATGCAAATTCTCCTTACAATTAAAATATAGAAAAGAGTTAATACCATATATCCGCATACGCGGTAAGTGCTTTCGCACCAAATGCCGTTGTTACGCGCTCCAGAAGATGTAGTCGGAAATAAGCAGGGCTCTGACGGGCGACGCCTCAACTCCGCCGATTTTTAAAGGAGGAGCGATAAGGAAGTAGTCGCCGTCTTCCACTTCTTCAAGATTCAATCCTTCCAAGAGGGCCACCGCCTCCCTCAAAAACGCCTTGTGAACGGCGGTCTGCTGACCCTTTGTGCCCACCGACAATGAGTCGGTTCCAACCAGCTTTACGCCCGCCAGGGAAAGCTCCGTAGCGGCGCTTTCGTGGAAGTAGGCTCTGCCTCTGCCTTTGATAAGAATTCTCTCTTTGGAGCGGGGGAAGTACTTTTCAACATACTCGCCCGTAATCGGGCCCGACGGAACGGATATCACCGTGCACTCGCCGATAAAAGCGTCAAGGGGGAGCATATCTATTGGCATTCCCTTGTCTATGAAGTGAAGGGGAGCGTCCACATGAGTTCCGCAGTGAAGCCCCGTGTAAAGGGCGGCAAGATTGCACTCCGAGCCGTCGGCAATCCTGCGTATGATGTCAACCCTTGGCTCAGGGTCACCGGGGTAAATCTCACAGTCAAGAATATCTCTTGAAATATCGATTATATTCATGCTCTGCCCCCCTTTTTTCGGCTTATTTCAGATTTATCTTTCTTTCAATTAAAAGGATAACCGCAAAATAAAGAATTATAGCGAAAACAATCTCCGTAAATGTGGCGGTAAGGGGGCGGATAGCTCCGTTTTCGTAAAGAATCGCGTCCTTTGCCGCCTCGGTGGCAATCAGCTTTAAGCTGTCCGGAGTTACGCCGATGTTGAGGTCGGCGAGTTTAGCCGCGCCCTTGCCCAAATAATGTCCGCCGACAATGGTTATAAAGGAATAGATGACCGTTCCGATATTTCCGAGAGCCGAAAACGGGCGGACATTCGAAAGGGTAATGCCGAAAATCACATACATTGAAATGACTCCGACCATAATAACAAGCCTTACAGCCTCTATGATCGCAACATCCCTTAAAACCTTCTCGTTTATGAGCATGCTCAGCTCATCGGAGAGAAGGATGGACTTTATCATCTGGAACGCGCTCTCACCGGAGATGTAGAAGTACATAAAGACGATGGAGGCGTAAAGGAACAGAAGGCTTAAAAATACCCAGAAGAACGCGGAGAACCACTTTGAAAAAACAAGGGCTCCCGTTTTAACGGGCAGGGTATGGGTAAGGTACCCTTGATTTCCGTACATGGTCCTTGAAACGCTCTGGATTATAGTAATTATCGTCACTATAACAATGGCAAAGGCGCAGATAATAAAGGCGATTGACGAGAAGTACTTTACTCTCTCCAGGTCGGCAAGCAGGGAAATGCCCATAACCGCGGAGGCGATAAGGGCGGAGAGATAGACAAGGGATACGCTGTGGGCGCCGAATTTAAGGTCGTTTTTAATCAGTTTCCCAAGCATTGCCTATGACCTCCTTAAATACTTCCTCAACCGACTTGCCCATGGAGTGAATCTTTTCAATGCTTGTGTTGACCAGCACCTTGCCGTGACCCAGCATCAGAACATGGTTAAAGCTGCCCTCAAGGTCGTTCACCATGTGAGTTGAGAGCAGTAGGGTTGAGTTTTCCGCGTAGTTTTTCATTATAATGTCAAGTATGGTCGCCCTTGCGGCAGGGTCCACGCCGCCCAAAGGCTCGTCCAGAAGATAGAGCTTTGCGGACCTTGACATTATCAGAAGGAGCTGAACCTTCTCCTGCATACCCTTTGACATGGATTTGATGGGCTGCTTCGGATTCAGCTTAAAACGCTTTACGAACTCAAGGGCCTTTGCCTTGTCGAAATCGGAGAAGAAATCGTTAAAATAATTTATGGCGTCAATGGGCCTGAACCAGTCCGCCAGATAGGTCTTTTCGGGCAGATAGGCGGTCATTGCCTTTGTGTGGATTCCCGTCGGATTGTCGTCAATCCTTACAATGCCGTCATAGTCGTGAATAAGACCCGAAAGTATCTTAATCAGCGTCGTTTTGCCGCTGCCGTTGGGTCCCAAAAGTCCTATGATTTTGCCCTTTTCAAGGTCAAAGGATATATCGTCAAGAACAAGGTTTTTGCCGTATGACTTTGAAAGGTTGCGGACTTTAATGATTACATCGTTTGCCATACAAAGCCTCCAAAAACGGCTGCCGCCGCGTGACAGTACGGGGCATAGGGCTTTGCCTATGCCCCTTTATTGATTATTTCTTTTCCTCCAAAGGAGCAAGCGCGGCCTGCAGCTTTTCCTCTGCTTTCTTTGCCTCGGAGTTGTCGACAATTATAGTATTGGCAAGCATAGCCTCTGTATATGCAATTGCCTCGTCAAGAGCCTGAACCTGCTCGGGGCTGAGCTTTGAGCGGTCGGCTGACTTAGCCTTCGGCATAAGGTTGTACTTAATCTTCCTGATATTCCTTGAGCCGTTGAACTGAGGATATCTGGGGTCCGAAAAGACGCTGTCGAACTCATCCTCGCTGAGAATCTTCTTGGCAATCTCAAGAGCCACATCGTTGTAGGCGATATCGTCGTGAACCTGATTTCTGAAGAACCAGGTCCTCTCGGGGAGAAGGCATGTTGTGGCGTCTATGGTCCTGTCGGGGGAGATGAACTGCTCAGCGTTCTCTATATCGGGATTTGCGGGGGTGTAGCCATCGGGGAAGGTCTCGCCCACGGGAGCTGAGGTCGCGCCGATAGATGTTGAGGAGATGTTGATAACGGCGTCGGAGCTTTCATTCTTTGACTCGATGAAGTCAATCAGCGGCAGACCGTAGCCGCAGAGGTTGAAGAACTTTACGCCCTGAGCCTCCAGCTTCTTTACGGTATCCCTGTAGTTGCGCCTTGCGTTCTGGTACTTGTCGGACATCTCACGGCGATATGCGGCCTCCTCGCCCATGAGCCATTTCTCCCTTGCCTCCTCGTACTGGGAAAGGGGGATAAGGCTCAGCATTGAAAGGGACTTTGAAAGGAAGCCCGGCAGGCTCTCAAGCAGCAGCTTCTGAGCGAGCTTTTTCGGAACATCCTTAGGCAAAAGCTTCATTAAATCCGCTACCTTGCCGCCGTTGCCGCCGATAAGGAAAGCCAAAAAGCTGTCAAGGGACTCAAGGTCGACTCTGCCGGTAAAGATGTCGCCCGCAATCCTTGAGCCGTCAAGAGCCGCGACGAAGTTTACCACTCTGTGAATGTCGCCCTTGTGTCCGTAAGCGTCAAGATACGCGACAGATACGGCGCCGCCGAGGCTAACGGCAACAAGGTTTACCTTGTCGCTGCCGGTGTTTTTCTTTACCATCTGAATGAACTCGTCAAGGAGCCTTGCGTTCTCATAGGGAGCGACAAAAGCGTCAAAAGCAAAGAAATAAAGGTTTTCCTCGCCTATAACCTCGCCCAGAGCCTCAAGGGGAACCATTCTGTATATGTATGCCCTGTCCTCGGGAGAGCAATCCTTAACCGACTGGGGATAGGATACAACCCTGCACTTCATGACCTTATTGCCTTCGTTGTCGCAGGCAATGGGCTTTGTCGCCTTGCCCAGGAACTCCAGCAGCTTGTCGGTAAAGCCTGCGTCCCTGCGGAGAATCATCATCTTCATAAGCGAGCCCTTTATGTCCTTTATAAGGGCCTCTGTGTCAAAGTGGAGCGGCCATGCGCTGCCTGTCTTATTGCCGTTATCGTCGATAAGGTCGACCTTTGACTGGCCGATGCCGGGAACAATAACGGTCGGAATGATTTTGTTGCTCATTTTAACCCCCGATTCAAAAGTATTTCGGTTTGCGATTGAAGTAAAACATCCAAATTAGGGCCTTTTAACCCAAGCTAACATATATGTAATTTAAGGAAATTCTATCACAACAGATTGACATTTTCAAGACTATTTCCCCCCGCCCCCTCGAAAAATGGCTATTCGTACAATATTTTGCCATATTAATTGTTAATTTTTTAACATCTTTCCATCCTCACACCAATATGACTTCACCTGATGGATAACTGTTGCCCCGTCCGCCCCGCCCCGCCGCAGAGGGGGAGTGCCGATGCTTGCAAGCCGCCGAGCCGCCACGACGAGGGAGTGTCGCCCCTCCAACGAGCGAACCCGCCCGCCGCAGAGAAAAACCCCGCCCCACTCCTGCTGTGCCAACCACCGCCGAGCCGCCGTTAAGGCGAGTCCCGACCCGCCCACAGCGAGATGGTGCGCCGTCAAACAACCGAGCTGCCGAGGGGGAGCGCCTCTGTCGAGAGGGAACACCCAGCACCGCCCGCCACCCACAGAGGGGTGTGCCGCCAAGGGGGAGTGCCGTAACGCAGAGGAAGAGTTGCCCCGCCCCGCAGTGGGGAGAGCCAAACGCCCCGCCTGATGAGGGTGACCGACCGAGAAAAAATAAAACCCGCCTCGGCGGGGATTAAAAAACCGCCCCGAGTGGGGCGGCTTGTTTTATGCTTTTAAGTCTGCGTAGCCCTTTTCGCCAACCATCTTGTAGGTTATGTCGCTGAGGACCTTGAAGAAGTAATAGAGCAGTTTATCCTCTTTTCTCTCTTCCTTCGGTCTGCCTACAAGTCCGATGTCGGCAAGGACATTGACAAGCTTTGCGCTGACTCTCGATATCTCGTTCTGGTCTGCCAGCGGGTTGTCAAGCACTGCCTGTACCTCGTCGATGGCTGCCTGCAGCGCTGCCTTCTGCTCGTCTGTCAGCTCTGAAGTGTCAACCTCGAGAGCCTTCTTCAGAAGGTCATACTTCAGACTTCTCGCGTTTCTGCCAACCAGGAACTGCGGGTACTTCGGGTCTGAGAAGATGTTTTCGATTCTGTCGCTGGACATGATTGTGGAGGCAAGGTTAATAATGACATCGTTTCTTGCGGTTGCCTCGTGGTTCTGATTTCTGAAGTACCATGTTGTGTCAGCGAGCAGACCCGCGGAAGCGTCAACCACATTGTCGGGGGAGATGTAGTTGTGGTTCGGGTTCGAGATGTAGGGGCTTGTGTTCTTCTGGACATAGCCCTCAGGCAGGGTCTTTCCGATGGGAGCCGCGTATGCTCCGAAGGACGCGGACTCAAGATGCACAAGTCCGTCGGAGTTGTGGTCGTCCCAGTTGGGAATGAAGTTGTAGGTGGGTACGCCGTAGTCGACAAGGCAGTAGAATCTTACGCCGCTGTCAATAAAGCTCATGATGTTGTCGAATCTGTTTGCCTGAGCCTGATAATACCTGTCTGTCTGCTCCCTTATGACCGCCATGTCGTCGCTCATAAGCAGGGCGTTTCTGAACTCCATGTAATCCTCATTGGGAACAAGAGCCCAAAGGTTTGTGCAGGTTGTAAGGAAGTTGTCCCTTACGCTCCTGAGTACGGCGTCAAGTATGCCGAGAAGCGTGTTTTTCGGAAGAATCCTTACAACAAGGTTAAGGGCAAAGCCCGCAAAGCCGTCAACAAGTGAGGGCAGGAGGTTCTTGTAGATATCCTCGCCGTTGCGGTTGAACTCGGCTCTGAAAAGACCTGCGGCCAGCTTTGAGCCGTTTGCGGCGGGAACAATGTAGATAACCTTATTTATTGAATCCTTAACATCGGGATATACATCCATAAGGCTGTTCATAACGGTAGCGCCAAGGCTTATGGGGCAAAGGTTTACCTTGTCCGTATTCCTGTCGCTCTTTACCTTCTGAATGAACTCATAAAGGTCGGCGGCAATGTCAAGCTGATTGCCGAAGCTGTCGTATGTAAAGAAGTAGAGGTTCTCTCCGCCTGCGTTTTCAACATAGTCGTGCAGCGGGATGGTGTTGAGAATCTGACGCTGCTCCTCGGGAGTGCTCTCAGCGAAGCTGTTCGGGTACTTTATAACCTCTCTTGCTTCGATGGGCTGACCGTTCTTGTCGTTCCTCATGTTCTTTGTGACAAGAAGAACTATCTCGTCAATAGCCTTGTAAAGGTCGTCCATCTTCTTAAACACAAGAGCGTTGAAGAGCGGGCCGATAAGACTCCAGAAGATGCCGTTGGCGTCGGCGTCGGGTCCGGAGAGTATGTATCTGCCGTTCTTGTCAACCTTGCGGTTGCCGTTTTCGTCAAGCATTACGACCTCCGACTGCATGATGCCGGGAACCACGATTGTGGGATACTGAACATAGCCGTCACCCGAGGGTTTAAAGAAATTCTCCTTCACAACGGGAGCGGGAGCTTCAGCGGTCTGAGTTCCCTCGTCTTCGGCAGGGGCCAGCGCCTCGTCGGGGGCGTTAACGGTGCCTGTGTTTCCGCCCGTATAAACGAATGAAACGGGCAAGAGCAGGCATACCGCAAGCAGAACTGCCGAAAGCTTCATTAAAGTTTTCTTCATTCCAAAAAACCTCCGCTTGAATTAGCGTATTTAAGCCGAGCGGCCGCTTTTTTGACTTTGCGGCAAAAAGTCGCTCGGCGCATAAATCTTGACACTAGCATTATAGCACAGCATTTACAAAAAAGTAAATAGAAAAGACGCCTTATATGTGCATTCTATTGTAAACAAAATGTAAATTAAAAACAATGGAAAAGAGCGGGTTTTAGCCCGCTCTCTCCGTTTAAAGCTATGGTCATTTTTTTATGGGGAAATGCAAATTTTGACTTTAAAGCGTAAATTCGTTTTCCTTGCCGCCGATTATGAGTTTTATTTTGGAGCCTTCAAAGCCGCTCGGGAGCTTCGGCGAAATGGTGATTTTGCCGTCCCTTTGCTTAATTCCCAAAAGCTCCTCGTAAACGGTGCGGTAGTACCAGCCCGCCGCGCCCGTGTAAAGGCTCCAGCCGCCTCTGCCCTCCATGCCTTTTGCGGAGTACACATCACCCGCGAAGGCATATGGCTCGGTTTTGTATCTTAACGCCTTTTCCCTGTCCTCCAGCTTTGCGGCGGGGTTGATAAGGCGCAGCAGTCTGTAACCCTCATCGGGCTGATTGTTCCTGAACATCGCGAGGCAGAGCCATACGGCAGCGTGGGTGTACTGACCGCCGTTTTCCCTGACGCCCTGCGGGTAGGCGTTAACATAGCCCGTCTGCTTGCCGAAGTGGGTAAACGCGGGGGTAAATAGCTTTATTATTCCCGCTTTTTCGTCGACAAGCTTGTCTATGGCGGATTTAAGAGCGGTGTCGATTCTCTCCTTGTCGGGCATTCCGCTTAATACCGCGAAGGCTTGGGGGAGAAGGTCAATCTCGCACTCGGGATTGCCCGCGGCTCCGAGGGGGCTTCCGTCGTCATAGAAGGCTCTTAAATACCACGCGCCGTTCCATGCGTGTTCGTCAACGGCATTAAGAAGCTCTTGAGCCTCTTTTCTGTATTCCTGGGCGGCAGCGGCGTCGCCCGTCTTTTGCAGTACCTCGGCAAAGAGCTTTAAAGTCATCGCTCTGAACTGAGCCAGCCAGACGCTCTCGCCGTGACCCTTTATTCCCACAAGGTTAAAGGAGTCGTTCCAGTCGCCGCCGCCTATAAGGGGGAGCCCATGGGCGCCCTTTGAGCCGCTTTTCTCTATTGCCCTCCTGCAGTGCTCCTCAATGCTTGCCATTTCTGAGGAGATTTCGGGCTCAAAGTACCTTTCGTGCTCGGTCTCGGAAAGCAGCGGACCCTCAACAAAGGGCACCTGAGTTTTAAGGAAGTCATAGTCGCCGGTTTTGAGTACATATTCGGCGGTGACAAAGGGAAGCCACAAAAGGTCGTCGCTGTACCTTGTGCGAACGCCCTTTACGGCGTTGGGCTTGCCGGGATTTGTGTGCCACCAGTGGAGCACATCGCCCTCGGGGAACTGGGCGGCGCAGCTCCTTATAATCTGCCGCCTGACTATTTCGGGATTTGTCAGCACCAAAGCGGAGCAGTCCTGCAATTGGTCTCTGAAGCCGTAAGCTCCGCCGCACTGATAAAAGCCCGTCCTGCCGAGGATTCTGACATTGAGTATCTGCCATGGCAGGAAGTCATTGAAGATATTGTTAAGAGCCTTATCGGGGGTTCCGATTATGATTTTGTTCTGAGGCTCGGCGCTTAAATCCGCAGCGGGCTCGGCGGCGAATTCCATGATGTTCTTTCTGACCGCCGAGAGCCTGATGTCCGTCAGAGCCTGAGTATCTTCCAAGGGGCTTTCGTCGTTTGCGGATTCTTCGGTGTAAGCCGTATCCTCGGGAGCTATGGTCGGCTCTTTATGGGGCGATTCGGTAAAGAAGTGCTGAGTTTCGGCAGCCTTGTCATCTTTCAAAAGCTCCCTGCCTTTTTCGTTCAGTTCTTCAAGGAGATTCGGTTCGCCCTTTAATACCTCGTGGTCATAAATCTCCTCCCGCTCCAAGCCCGAGGGCTCTGAGCCGTTTATCGGGGGAGCGGCTTTGGACCGAGCCTTGACGAAAGTTTCTCCTTCGGATGTTTCCTCTGTGAGCCTTCTCTCGTCGGAGAACGCCGTATCCTCGGGGGCGAGGGTCGGCTCCTCGTGGGGGGATTCGGTGATATAATCTTCGCTTTCTGCTATTTTATCTTCGTTCGTCAGCAGCTCCCTGCCCTTCTCGTTCAGCTCCTTATAAAGGTTCGGCTCGCCCTCAAGGGCGTCAAATTCTCTCTCCTCTTCGCAGTGTTCGGTGACGCCCTTGCCGATAACGACAGGCTCTTTGAATTTGCTTTCAAGGCGGTATTCGGGCATATCGTAGTCTTCCTCGTTTATTTCGAGCAAAGAGTGCCACGAGAGAATAAACTTTACCTTTTCCTTTCCGCGGGGCGGCAGGATAAGCTGCCTTATGACCGCGCCGCAGATGTCGGGGGAGGGCTGGAGACCGCACTTGTTCCATCTGCCCGAGAAGAAGTCGGTGTCATCGGAGCAGATGCCCTTTGCTTCGTCGGCCGTAAGGTGAATTACCCCTGGGAATTCCGCGTCGATGGGGGAGCTGATTTTGATGCCGCCGTCTATCTTGTCGGCTTTCAGGAATACTGCGCCGGAGCTGTCCTGACCCATGACGGGCTTAATATAATACGCCAGCTCAAAGACCTTTTCCCTGTCCGTCGGGTTCTCCAGCTCAGCCTCCACTATCTTTGCGGTCTTGTCTTTTTCCACAGATACGGTAATTTCGTACTTCAGCCCCTCGGCTCTGCCTCTGTAGCGGACGAAATCGGTCCTGAAGAACGCCTCGCTGCCCATTACAAGGTCAATCAGTTTATCATCGCTCTTTAAAAGCAGCATCTCGCCGCGGTTGTCCCGCATTGTGTCGTTGACCCACGGGGTGAGCTTATTGAGATTTGCGTTCTCTGCCCATGTGTAGCCGAGAGCCGAGTCGGAAACCAGAGTTCCGAATCTTTCGTTGCTGAGAACAAAGCTCCAGGGCAGAACGGGCTTGTCCGCCACCACAAAGCCGCCGTTTTCGAAGCGGTTTTCTTTTGCAGAGTCTTCGGGAGGCTCGGAGGGGAGAATCGGCAGCATCTTTATATTCTCTTTTACGGTCTTGGGCAGGGCGGAGCTTTCGGGATAGCTTAATACCGCCGCCGCTCTAAGAGCCTTCAGCGCCGCCTCGCCGGCTGAGTTGATGTTGACGGGGATAATGCCGGCGCCGGAGCCCAGAGCCTGCTCGTGATTTTCTTTCCTTAATATATTCCTTATGGTCTGAATGTTCCTTGCCTCATAGCCCTCGTTTTCCTTAATCAGAATAACAAGGGTTGTGGGTATGCCGCAGAGGGAGAGCTTTTTGTGCATTCTTATAAAGGGAATGGCGTTGGTAAGGTCCTCATGCCGCTCGGCTGTGACGGTGATTATGGGATTGTCGCCCGACACGCCCACGCTCCAAAGAGCCTTTACCGAGCCGCTCAAATCCCTTGCGGCTGTTTTGGCGTCCGTGGTCATGGTTCTGCGGAAGAATACGGAGGTTAAAAGCCTGCTTGCTCCCACGCCGTCAAGACCCGTTTCGTTAAAGGGCGAGGGCGCGCCTTTGGTTATGGGCAGGTTCTCGGAGCGGATTTTGAGGAAACGCTCCAGAGCCTCCTGACTTGTGGACGCGGCGCTGAGAACAAGGGTAATGCTCTCGCTCGCCTTGGGCTGGATATTAACGGGGACCGAGAACGCCGCGCAGTTGTCAACACTGCCCGTCTTATTCTCGAGCCTTATATTCGGTCTGAGAAGGGACTCCGGTCCCATGGGCCTCTCGAGCACATGCTCGCGCCTTGTGTCGTAGGTGAATTTTCTATCCTCTATAAATCCCGCCGCAAGACAAAGCGGCTCGTTTTGCCTTCCCCGTCTTTCAAAAAGCAGTACCTTCTCCTGACGATTGTAGAAACTCTTTAGGAACAGCTTTGAGAAAGCGGGATGGCTGGACTCGGAAATATGGGAGGTCAGCGACGGCTCAAAGTAGATAAACAGCTCGCCGCGGATTGCCTGCTTGCCCGTATTTTTAATTGTGAACCTGCGTCTTTCCGCGGGGATTCTGGGGTGAACGGAAATTGTCTCGGTGCACTCGGCAATCTCCGACTGGGACATAAGCTCAGCCGCGTAGTGGGAGAGCCTTGCCTTAAAGGAGCCTTTTGCGCTGACAGACGGGCTCATGGTAAAGGGTATGACCTCGCCCTTGTTGGTCTTTAAGAAGGCGAATATTCCGCCGGGGTTTCTGAAATCCGAGCCCCTTCTCGTTATATCCGCGCCCCGATAGAGCGATGCGGAGGAACCGGTGTCGGCGGTGATGCTGGTCCATTCGCCGTTGGAGTAAAGACGGCACTCGGGGAACAGGGGGTTAATCTCGTCAATCCTCTTGTTTGTGGGCACGATTCTTTCGGGCCTTGCGGGAATGTCCCTTTGCTCCACATCGTTAAAGACCACGGCGCCGGAGGGTATCTTTTCTTCAAGCAGGCACCTGCCCGCCGCCATTTTCTCGTCCCTCATAAAACGCTTTTGCATGATGTTGGCTTCAACGGCGTTGAGAATGGACAGCATGCTCATGCCAAGATGGTGCGCCATATAGCTGCGCACAACGGAATAATCCTGACCCTGAGTTCTTTCGGGGGTAAAGTCTGCGGCCTCATAAAAGCCGCACCTGCCCACAAGCTGCAGTTTTTCAAGGGCGGCAAGGTTCTTCATCGCCGCGCTCCTGTCAAAGGGCAGAGTCAGGAAGGTGGAATAGGGGGAGATTACAAGGTCGGCGTTGAGCATTCTTTTAAGACCCAGCTTTTGAACGCCGTGGGCCTTGTACTGGTAATTGAGCTGCGGGTCAAAGGCGTAGAAGCCGCTTTCGGAAATTCCGTAGGGGATGCCCAGTTTTCTCGTTCTTTCCTTCTGGCACCACAGACAGAATCTCAGAGCCTCGGAAACAAGGGTGCCGCCATAGACGGGGAGGAAGAGATGGGGCATGTAGTATTCGAACATGGTGCCGGTCCAGGAGATAAGACCCGTATATCTGCCCGCCTTGGCAAGAGTTCTGCCCAAAGCTCCCCAGTGCTTTTTGGGCACGATTCGGCTCGACACAGCGTAGTAGCTTGTCATTCTCGACTCGCTCATCAGCATATCGTAGTAGGAGTTGGACATCTCCCCGCTTTCAAGGTCGTAGCCTATATGAAAGAACTTTCTCTGACGGTTGTAGAAAACCGACAAATCCGTATTGTCAATAATTCTTGTTATCCTCTCCGCAATCTGGTTTACCTGCTCATCCTCGTGGGCGTACTCGTAAAGTCCCTGCCTTAAAGCCACAAGGCAGCAGATAAAGTTGCCGCTGTCCACGCTGGAGGCGTATCTGGGATGGAGAGGCTTTAAGCTCTGAGTGTCGTACCAGTTAAGGAGATTGCCGTTCCACTTCTCCAGCCTGTCTATGGTGTCAAGGGTGTTTGAAAGCCTTTGACACATCTGCTTTGTGTCAATAAAGCTGAAATCCCTTGCCGCCAGAATACAGCAGAGCATTAAACCTATATTCGTCGGCGATGTCCTGTGGGCTGTGCGGTGAACGGGTGTCTCCTGCACATTGTCGGGCGGCAGGTAGTTGTCCGACGCCCTGCAGAAGCTGTCGTAGAATTTCCATATAGACGCCGCCATCGCCTTCATTTTCTCCTTTTCCTCGCTGTCGGGGAGAGACCTTGAGGCCTTCTTCTCCCTGCCCGAGAAGTAGGCGAAGAAAACATTGTGGACAAACAGAAGTCCCGCAAGCGTTGAGAAGGGAGTGCCGAAGATTATAAGGAGCATACCCGCGATAAGCGAAGGCAGACAGCGTTTTAGGACTTTTACAAAGCCCTTTGATTTGTCAAAGAAGGCGGCGGGCACCCACTCAAGGAGCTTTTTCTTAGAGATTAGCTGCCTGTAAACAGCCTTGCAGATGGCGTCAAGGGAAACCCACGCCGACTGCATAAGACTGCAGGCGGAAACGAAAGCCCTTATAAACGACGCCAGAGCGTCGGGGATAGCGGAGGAATAATATAGCCTTGAGAGCATTGAAAAGCCGCCGCCGATGATGGAATTAAAGCCTGCGAACAGCTCGCCCACGCCGGCGCTGATAAGGCAGATAAGGGTGGTAAGACCCGCGGCGAGGGGCTGCATGAAGATTGCGAGAAGAATTCCGATTGCCGCGAAAACGGGGGTAACGGAACGCCTTAAATTATCGAAAACCTTATATCTCGAAACCACATCAAAGACATTCTTCTGCTTTATGCCGTCCTTTTTTATCCTCGGCAGGCAGTATCTGAGGTTCTGCCAGTCGCCTCTTATCCAGCGGTGCAGACGGTCATAGAAGGAGAGCTGATTTGCGGGGAAGGAGTCGGTAAGCTCCACATCTCCCATAAGGGCGGTCCTTAAAAAGATGCCCTCTAAAATATCGTGGCTCAGAATTCTTTCGGACGGGAAACGGTCCTTTAAAAGAGCGTGGAAAACATCCACATCAATAAGACCCTTGCCCATGAAAATGCTTGAGCCGAACATATCCTGATACCTGTCCGCGGCTACGGAGTTGTAGGCGGTAATGCCGCCGGTGCCCGCCATTATCCGCGCGAATGAGGTCTTTGCCGCTGAGGAAATGTCGGTCACAACCTTGGGAGCGAAAATGCCGTAGCCCTCTGTGACGATGCCCCTTTTCTTGTCAACAACGGGGATGTTGAGAGGATGAACCGCCGCGCTGACCAGCTCCGACAGAGTGTCAAGGGGCATATTGGTGTCGGAGTCGAGAGCCATTATATATTTGGTTTTCTGCAGATTCTCCGTATCGCCGTAAAGGCACAAGAATTCGTCGCTCTCGCCCTTGATTGCGGAAACAAGAGCGGTGATTGCGCCTCTTTTTCTCTCCCTGCCCGTATATTCGTTCTGGGTGGGGGAGAAAATCCTGGGTCTGACGGCAAGTATAAAGCCGCCGCCGTACTTTTGATTGAGCTTGTCTATGACCCGCTTTGAAGCCTCAATGTCCGATTCGTCGGTGGGCTTTGTGGGCGTTTTGGCTCCTTTAAGGTCAGCGAGAACGCATATGGACACAGCCCCCGACTTGTTTGTGCGGTAAAGCTGGGACAGATGCTTTATCAAGTCCTTAGCCTTGTCCGCGGAGGGCAGCAGCGTTGAGATGGTTATAAGAGTGCGGGCGTTTTCGGGGATGACCCCGTCCAGCTCCATTCTGGGCAGCACATAGGGGCTGTGCCTCTGCCTTGCGGCAAGGTCGGTTCCCACCTTTACAATCTCCCAAAGGGGAAGGAAGAGTATAAAGGGCAGGTACCAAAGCCCCGTCGCAACATAGAGGGATACGGCCAGAACAAGAGCGATAAAGGGCTCCATGAGTATAAGGGCAAAGCCCCGTCTGCCGCTGCCCTTTTTGACTATGTCCAGATGGAAGCCCACATGTCTTTCTCTGCCTTCGCTCTTCCTAGCCTTTTCAATAGCCCTCTTTGCGGCGGCGATTTCGGTGATTGACTCCCTCGCCGCCATTTTTGAAACCGCCCTGCGGTAACGGGCCCTTGTTGCCTCGTCCATGTTTTTGTATATGCCCGCAGGGTCCTCGCTTAAGATTTTTTCAACGGGGCTGATTTTCTCAATAAGCTCCGAAAAGTCAATATCCTGTATGCGGCGCAAGGACTTAATGGCGTTAATGCTCTCGTCCTCGACCTGAATCAGAGGCTCTGTGTAAACATGCTCTTTTCTTCTCGGAGTCTTGGGAATCTCGCGAAGTCTTTTGCGCCAGCTGTCAGCGGCGTAAGAGAGCAAAACAGCCCTGAAGACAAGGGGCAGCCTCTCGCACTCGAATACGGACAGCTCCTTGTCCCTTAAGGTGTCGGTAATGGTATCGCCTGAAGGCAGAATACCGTCGGTGCAGATTTCCCTGCAAAGGGTGTAGACGCGGGAGAAATCCATGCTCTTTTCAGCCCCGCCCACGCGGAGCTCTTTTAGGATATTTCTGCCCTCCCGCTCTAAAATATGATAGTTGTCGGACAGCCACTCAAAGCTGTTGTCCGTACCCTCGTAGTAGAGCGTTTTTCTGTAAGCGTTCCTTAAAAGTGAAAGGTCATCCTTTAATTTTTTGGAAAGATACTTCATGCGAATACCATCCTATAAGATGTAATCCTTTCTATTGTTTACAGAAATAGCTAAATTTAAACATTTTTATGTAAACGACTTTCCGGCTGAATTATTATTTCCGGCTCCCGCCTTTATATAAAAGGAAAGGTAACATAAAGGAAAACACACCCTATAAAATCTTTGCCCGCCTGAGCAAAAATTAATCACCAAAGGCGCATATTTGTTTTCCCGCCAACGAGTGAGAGCATCCACCACGCCGCCGAGGGGAGCGGTCACGCCGCCGAGGAGTATTAACCGCTGAGTACCGCCCGCCACCGAGATGGTTGCGCCCGACACTGCGGGGGAGTTCCCGCCGCCCGCTTGCCAAAAGAGAATAATCCCGCCGCCCCTGACCGCCCTGCCCAGAGGAGCGGCTTTTTATTTATTTTGTCTGCGCCCGCCCCGCCCGCCGCCGAGAGGGTTGCCGCCCCACCGCCGAGGGGAGCGGTCACCCCGCCGAGATGGTTGCGCCCGCCGATTGCCCCGCCCGCCGCCGAGGGGATGACCGTCGATTCCCAGCCCGCCGTTGCGGGGAGTGCCGTCCGCAAAGTCAGCCCCGATACCCCCGCCCGCCGTTGGGCGAGCCGCTTTCCCCCGACCGTATCCAAGAGAAGACAGGGGATTGCCCGTCAAAAAACCCCAAACAGGCGGATTAAAATTTTCTTTTTTTCGTATTAATCAAGCTTTGCGGAAAACAATAGACTTCGGCGGTATTTTTGGAAAACAAGCTCCCCATAAATTTCAGAGTTAAAATTTTCAAAAAATTTTTCAAAAAGGTGTTGACAACAAAATTTTTCGTGCTATTCTATAAATAGTAATAGTTCCTATTATCACTTATGACTCAATAAAACTTCTTATGCGAGTGATTAATTATGAAAAGGCACAGCAAGCAAAGAGAGCTTATAATGAAATCCCTTAAAAAGCTGGACCATCCCACAGCGGCGGAAATCCACGACGATATAAAGCTCGAGTACCCCAAAATCAGCCTCGGCACCGTCTATCGGAATCTGTCCGAGCTGGCGGACTCAAAAATCATACTAAGGCTTCCCTCCAGCGACGGGGCTGACCGTTTCGACTGGAATACCGACGAGCACTTCCACGCCCACTGCACAGTCTGCGGCAAGGTTTTCGATTTGTTCGGTCTGCTGCCCAGAGAGGCGGTCGACAGTCTTGACAAAGCGGTGGAGGAACATACGGGGCTCAGCGTCAGCTCAAGGGAAATCAGCTTTAAGGGAATCTGCAAAGACTGCGCCAAAAACAAAAACTTTCAGTAACTAAAGGCGCGACGCGCCGGTCCATAAATAAATCATTGGAGGTAATACTATGTCACTTATAGGCAAAAAGGTTAGCGATTTTAAAGTAAAAGCATTTCATAACGGTGAATTCATTGATGTAACCAGCGACGACATTAAGGGCAAATGGTCTGTATTCGTCTTCTATCCCGCGGACTTCACCTTCATCTGCCCGACCGAGCTGGCAGACCTTGCGGACCTCTACGATAAGTTTAAGGAGATAGGCTGCGAGGTTTACTCGGTATCAACCGACACCCACTTCGTTCACAAGGCATGGCACGACGCATCCGACACAATTAAGAAAATCAAATATCCCATGCTGGCAGACCCCACAGGCAAACTCTCAAGGGATTTCGATGTCTATCTTGAGGACCAGGGTCTTGCTCTCAGAGGCAGCTTCATAGTCAACCCCAACGGCGAGATTGTGGCTTACGAGGTCAACGCTGACAATATCGGACGCGACGCCTCCGAGCTTTTAAGAAAGGTTCAGGCCGCTCAGTTCGTATGGGAGCACGGCGACGAGGTCTGCCCCGCCAAGTGGAAGCCCGGCGAAAAGACATTAAAGCCCAGCCTGAATTTGGTAGGCAAGATATAAATGTTCAGCGGAGCGACATCCCGCCACGGGATTCGCTCCCTTTAAATGAAGGAGGGAGAGCGCATGGACACGAAAAATCTATATGACCTTATAATCTTAGGCTCAGGCAGCGCAGGCATGTCCGCGGGAATTTACGCGGGCAGGGCAAGGCTCAAAACCCTTGTAATCGATAAGGCCCGCGCGGGTGGTCAAATCTCCATCACAAACGAGGTAGCCAACTACCCGGGCGTTTTGAATATATCCGGCCCGGAGCTTTCCGACAACATGAAAAAGCAGGCTCAGAGCTTCGGCGCCAAATTCCTTGACGCGGAGGTTACGGCGGTTGACCTTGAAGGCGACATCAAAACGGTCAGAACCACAAACGGTGACTACAAAGCCCTCTCGGTCATCGCCGCAACCGGAGCAGTCCCAAGAGTCCTCGGCTTTAAGGGCGAGCAGGAGTTCAGGGGCAGGGGCATAGGCTACTGCGCCACATGCGACGGCGAGTTCTTTACGGGAATGGATGTCTTCGTCATAGGCGGCGGCTATGCTGCCGCGGAGGAGGCGGTGTTCCTGACCCGCTACGCCAAAAAGGTAAGACTCATAGTCCGCGAGCCCGACTTCACCTGCGCCAGAGCGGTCGCGGAGAAGGCTCTCAATCACCCCAAGATAGAGGTATTCTTCAATACCGAAATCGTGGAGGTCGGCGGCGACAATGTGCTGAAATACGCCGAGTTTGTAAACAATCAGACGGGAGAGAGGACACGCTACGAGGTGCCCGAGGGCGACCTTACCTTCGGAGTCTTCATCTTCGCGGGCTATGTGCCCCAGTCAAAGCTCTTTGAGGGCGTACTGGAGCTTGACGAGTTCGGCTATGTAAAGACGGACGAGGATATGCGCACAAACATCGAGGGCGTCTTTGCCGCGGGCGACATCAGACCCAAAAAGCTCAGGCAGCTCGTAACCGCCGTTGCCGACGGAGCCATCGCCGCAATCGAAGCGGAGAAGTATGTAAACGAAAAGAAGCGTCAGCTCGGCATAGCCGAAACCGAGGAAAGCGGCGAGGAGAACGCAGACGGCGAATTCCTTGACGACGAAATCAAGGAGCAGCTCAAAGACATATTCGAAAGGTTTGAGAGAAAAGTCACCATCGCCGCCGTTCTTGAGGGCGACGAGGAGCTGTCAAGCGAGCTTAAGGGATTCCTCACGGATTTCGCCGCCCTCTCCGACAAGGTGGAGCTGAAGTTTATTAGCGGCTCAGAATTAAAGGCTCTTGGCGCGTCTGCCGATGTCCTTCCCACAGCCGCAGTCCTTGACGCCGACGGCAAGTACACAGGAATGCAGTTCGGCGGCGTACCCGGCGGCCATGAGTTCAACTCCTTTGTAATCGCCCTCTACAACGCCGCGGGCCCCGGACAGGAAATCTCAGACGAAACAATGTCAAAAATCTCATCCATAAATAAAAAGGCAAACCTTAAAATCGGCATCTCACTTTCATGCCCCCTCTGCCCAGATGTGGTGGCGGCCTCTCAGCTCATCGCCTTAAAGAACAGGAATGTGGAGGCTCAAATGGTGGACATCTCAAGGTTCCCCGAAATCAAGAACAAGTACGCCATCATGAGCGTCCCCGCCCTTATAGTCAACGACGAGAAGGTACACTTCGGAAAGAAAAGCATAGAGGAAATCGCCGCCATCATAATGGCAGAAAGCTAAACAGCACAGCAGAAGGAATGTCCGCGCCCAAAAAGCGCGGGCATTTCCTTTTTTATTTGTCTCCGGCGGACTTTGCACCCCGGCGGCAAAGTTCGGCAGTATGTCTAATCAAGGCAGGTATTGGCAATATAAGGGATACATTAGTATTGACAAAAATTTTGCCCCCTTGTATTATTAATATGGTTACTTGTCCAAACAGGGCGTCATTTTGTCTTTTAGTGATTATACAGGGAGGTCGCCAAGATGAAAAAATTTCTGGCAGTTTTGCTGTCGTTTGTCCTGATTTTTACCTCGGTCATCACCGTTTTCGCGGAGGCGGGCGAGGAGCCCGAGTTCTACACTTTGAATCTCGACAAACTCTATGAGGAGGGAGCTCTCCCCGAGGGCGTGACATTTACATATGACGCAGGGATTGACCTTAACCGCATTCCCGCCAATACATATGTAAGCCTTAAATTCAAAGTGCCCAAGCAGTACAACACCGCAAGGCTTTTCCTTAAAGTTTCGCCCAACCCCGAGTTTGTGGACTATGATTACACCATACTCAGGTCTTCAGCCGACGGCACCTTCCTTATCTATATGAATTCCGACAAGTCCCTTGCCTATGATTTGTTCGAGATAAAGAGCTTCTATATCGATGTTATGGTCATGGAGGAGTACGCAATCCGCCAGTGCGAGCCCTATGACGAGAACGACCCCACCCCCTTTGAGGTTATCCCCGGCGGCAGGGTTGTTCAGTACGGCGGCGACTATTGGTTTAAGCTCATACTCGCTCCCGACTACAGCAACAGCGATGTTGTGGTCAGCGTAAACGGCAAGGTAATTCAACCCGCGGGCTACGACGCTGACGGCAACAGGGTATATCACCTTAAGAACATCACCGCTCAGCCGGTTTTCAGCGTTACGGGCCTTTTGCCCAACACCGCCAACAGCATATTCGAGTGGATTCTGAAAATCATGAGGCTCATCGCGGGCATTATCAAGGGCTGGTTTAACCGCAACCCCGAGCCCACCACCACAGAGCCGACCACAGAGTTCACCACCGACCCCGAAAAGGTATATTACAGCGCTTCAATGCCGCCCAGCCACGAGTGGGCATACACCGTAACCCCGCTGAATAATCCCTACTATGTGCTTGAGGGCAGCGACTTTAAGTTCAGAGTGGACAAAGCAGAGGGCGCAGTGGGCAATATCTATGTCTATGTTGACGGCGAGATTGCAGAGCCCGACGCAAGCGGCGTTTACACCGTGCGCGAGGTTTCCGCCGACTTTGCGGTTGCCGTTAGAGCAATACTCTTCTCACTGCCCGCAGAGAACGCGGCATACACCTTTACTCCCGCTATCGACCCGACAGAGGTACAGCCCGGCGGCTCATTTAGCTTCACAGTCACCAAGAGCGGGCTTGTCACAGGCAACATCGTGGTAAAGGCCAACGGAACGGTCATCAATCCCACATCAGGCGGCGCATACACAATTTCCAATATAAACAACCCCGTTAAGATTGAGGTTCAGGTTGTATCCGTTACACTGCCCGCTTCGGTACCCGGCATCTATGCGGTAATTCCGCTTACATCCGCTACCGAGATTCCGATAGGCGGCAGCTTCAGCTTCAGAATTGAAAAGAACGCAAACTACCTGGGCAACTTTGTGATAAAGGCTAACGGAACCGTAATTAACCCCGTCGGCGGCGTCTATACCGTAACCAATATTACAGGTCCCGTAACCATCACCATTGGCGCGCACCTTGTAAAGCTGCCTCAGATTGAGCCGAATCCCTACTACACCGTACAGTACCTCACCGACCCGTCAACTCTGGGCGAGGGCGGCGTATACAGAATCAAGATAACAAGGCTCGGCAGCTTCAACGGCGGTATTTCGGTGCTCGCCAACGGCGTCAGCGTTGACCCCTCTGAGTCAGACCTGACAATCTACGAAATCCCCGTAAACTCCCCCGTAGAGATTGATATTCAGGCATGTACGGTTCTGATTACCGGACTTGACAACCCCGTAATCAGAATGACCGCCGTCAGCGACCTGAACAACATCCCCGTAGGCGGCAGCTTCTCCTTCCAGCTTGAGCTGGTAACCGGCTACACGGGAGAGATTGTGGTCAAGGCAAACGGCAGGGAGATTGCCCCCAACTCCGCGGGCGTATACACCGTTTCCAATATCAGAGGCCCGGTCACAATATCCATAGCGGTATACTTCTCGTAGCATAAAAATAAAGGCGGGCTGTTTGCCCGCCTTTTTTCCAAGAATACAAAATAGGCAGGTTTGATATGAAAATTCCTAAACTGGCGTTATTTGATTTTGGCGGAACCCTTGCGGACGACGGCGAACTGGATATAGACTCAGGTCTTAAAGCAGTGCTGAACGCCGCGGGAGTCAAAGAATATGACGAGGACCTTCTCAGAAATTTATGGATTGATATGCAGGAGCAGGTCCTGAGCGACATAAGAACCCCCAAGGGCTACAGAGTGGAAACTCCCCTTTCGGCAATATTCAGAAACATCTTCGCAAGAGCGGGCATCAAAGTGGATTTGCCCCTTACGGAATGCGAATACATATTCGATAAGTTTAACTCCACAAGAAAAAGAACCCCCTATATAGACGAGCTTTTAAATGTTATGCGCGAAAAGGGCATAAGAACGGGGGTCATAAGTAATATTGTAATGAGCGGCGAGTCGCTTAAAATGGCGATTGACGAGCTTTTGCCCGACAACAAATTCGAGTTTATCCTCACAAGCTGCGACTATCTTTTCCAAAAGCCCGCGCCCCATATGTTTGAGGCGGCGGCAAAGATTGCGGGCGTAGAGCCGCAAGACTGCTGGTATCTGGGCGACTCCTACAGAGCGGATGTTCTGGGCGCCTCGCCCGTTGGCATGACCGCGTTCCGCTATAAAAAGGAGCAGGAGGAAGAATTCCTCACTCTTACCGCAGAAATTGACGGAAAAGAATACACATACTATGGTATAAACTCTTGGAAAGTCCTTGCTAATATGCTAAGAGAAAACTAATCAGGGGGGGCTGCAAATGGAACAGGTTCGCATCACTGAGCCTACATTGCTTCTCGGAGAGGACGGCAATGTCCTAAAGCCGGGCTACTGCACGACAAATCTGTATGTATATAACCGAGAGAACATCAAGGCGCACCCGTCGAGAATCAAGGAGTGGGACTTTTACCAAATCTCCAACGACAGGTACACGGTTCAAATCGTGTTCGGCGATATCTCCTTCGCGGGATTCGGCTCCTTCGCATTCTTTGACAGGGAAACGGGGGAGAGGGAGGACGCCCTTTCGGTAATACCCCTCACCTTCGGCAAGATGAATATGCCTCGGACGACCGAGACGCCTCACAAAATCAGCGTCGGCTACGCCGGCACTAAGCTGCGGGTTGTTGCCGCAAAGAATAAGCGTTACCTCACCGCCGACATAAGAGCCCGCAGGAACAGAATAAAGGCAGACCTGGAGCTGGAGGTCATGGACGGTCTTGAATCCCTTGTCATGGCTGTTCCCTTTGAGGACTTGCCGGGCTATTTCTATCTCAACCAAAAGATGAACTCCATGCCCGTAAAAGGCTATGTGGAGATTGGCAGCAGGATATTCGAGTTCTCGCCCCAAAACTCCTTCGCGGTTCTCGACTGGGGCAGGGGAGTATGGCCCTACAAGTGCCACTGGTACTGGGGAAACGGCACCACAAGGCTGGAGGACGGCTCCCTGTTCGGCTTTGAAATCGGCTGGGGTTTCGGCGACATGAGCGCCGCCACCGAGAATATGCTTTTCTACAACGGCAAGGGACATAAGATAGGCGAGGTTCACCTAGAGAACAATATTCATAAGGACTATATGCAGCCGTGGGTATTCTCAAGCAGCGACGGACGCTTTGAAATGACCATGACACCGGAGTACGACAACTACACCTCGTCAAGGATAGGCCCCATAGGCAACAGGTGCCATCAGGTCTACGGCAAGTGGAACGGCACAGTGGTCCTTGACGACGGCAAAGAGCTGCATATTAAGGACATGACAGCCTTCTGCGAATACTCCGACAACCGCTGGTAAAAACGCCCCCCATCAGGGGGCTTTTTTATGCCCAAACCACCGATACAAGGTTATCACCCTGCCAAACGCGGGGGATTTTTTATGCCTGCTCATTTCCGTAGCCGCCATCCCCCGCCGCAGACCGTCACAAGGGTCACCGACCGCCCCCGCTCGCCCCGCCGCCGTTGGAGTAACCGCCGCCCCGCAACACAGAGGGAGAACAGCCCTGCCAGCCGACCACCCCCCCAACGGGGGTTTTTTGCGCTGTCGCAAATGCGCTTGCCGCCCATAGACTGCATACGAAGGGAATTTTGTGGGCATTAAAAAAACCTATTGACTTTTTGTCGACGGAATATGATACTTTATCATTGATATACAAAAAAAGGAGAAATTTATGTCCCCTTCCAATCCTTATAAAAGAACAAAAACAGCCTGCTATTTGGCTTATGTCTCCCAGGCGGCGGTCATCACCTTAATGCCCCTTTTGTTTACCACGCTCAGAGAGCAGCTCGGCGTCAGCTACACGGTGCTCGCCCTGCTTACGGGCTTTAATTTTGTTACACAGCTTTCGGCGGACTTCTTTTTCAGCTCCGCGGCTGCAAAGTTCGGCTACAAGCCCTTCGTGCTCCTCTCTATGGCTTGCGAGTGCGCGGGCTTTACCCTGCTCGCCCTGGCGGGCTCAAAATTCTCCTCCCCGGTGGTGTGGCTCTTTATCGCCACCTTCCTCTTTGCCCTCGGCGGAGGTCTGTCCGAAATTCTCATAAGTCCCATAATCAACGGAGTGCCCAGCGACTCCTCGGCGGGCAGCATGGCTATACTCCACTCCATGTACTCATGGGGTCAAATGTCTGTGGTGCTCATCACAACGCTTCTTTTATACATATTGGGAGCGAAAAACTGGCCCGTCATCGTAATGCTCTGGGCGCTTCTGCCCATAGTCTGCGCTATCTTGTTCCTCGGCGCCAAATACCCCGAAAACGCCGTCAACCGCAGCGACTCCACAAAGCTGCAGATTATGAAAAGCCCGATTTACGCCCTCTGCGCCATAACCATTTTCTTCGGAGCGGGAGCGGAACACACAATAGTCGGCTGGAGCTCCGCCTTTATGGAGGAGGTTCTCAGCATCCCCAAGGTTTACGGAGATATTGCGGGCATTCTCATGTTCGCTTTCGGCATGGCGATAGGCAGATTCACCCACGGTCTTTTGGGCAACAGAGTAAGTTTGTCAAAGTCGATGCTAATAGGCTCCATGGGAGTTTTCCTCTGCATGCTCACCATGGGACTTTCCCCCTACCCCGTTTTATCCTTTATAGCCTGCGCCCTTTCGGGCATTTGCGTGGCGCTCCTCTGGCCGGGCACTCTGGTGCTCGCCTCAGAGTCTTTCCCCAAATCGGGAGCGTGGCTCTTTGCGTTTATGGCGGTCTCTGGCGACCTCGGCGCCGCTGCATGCCCCTTTGTTACGGGCAAGCTGGCCGACATGGCGGGGGAGATTTCCTTCCTTGCGGACATCGCGAACCGCTTTTCTCTCAGCTCCGAGCAGACGGGTATGAGAACGGGATTTGTGTTCTCATCCATCTACGGACTTGTCTGCGCCGCAGCACTCATAATGTTCAGAGCCAAAACCAAGAAAAAGATATAAAAAAACCCGCCCCTGTGAGGGCGGTTTTATTTTCTGTTTATCCGTAGGCTATGTCCCCGTTTGTAAAGGCCGAGGCGTATTTCAGATTCTGGGACATGGAGAAAAACTCCTCGCCCGATATAATTATATGGTCAAGAAGGTTAATATCCATGGCTTGCAGAGTCTTTGAGATTTGCCTTGTAGCCTCAAAATCCTGCTTTGAGGGGACGGCAAAGCCGTTGGGGTGGTTGTGGGCGATTATAGCCGCGCTGGCGTTGCTGGCTAGCAGCTCCTGCACCATAAGCCTCATGTTTATGTCCGTGCAGCTCACGCTGCCTCGGCTGATTTCGATTATTTTCTTCAGCATCCCCTTGTTGTCAAGGGCGAGAACAAGCAAAACCTCGCTCATTTCCCCCACAAATCGGGGAATCAGCACAGACGCCGCCTTTTCGGGGGAGTCGATTTCCTTAGTGTGCTTTGCTTTGTCGGAGAGATACGCCCTTGAGAGAGCGGGAATGAGTTTTATAAGAGTCGCCGATGATTCGCTGATGCCCTTGACCTTAATTAGTTCTGAGAACGGCGCGTCAAAGACCGCGGACAAAGAGCCGAATCTCTTAAGCAAAAGATGAGCGGTTTCGTTCGTGTCCTTTCTGGGTATGGAGTAAAAAAGCAGCAGCTCCAGTATGTTATGGGGCTCAAAGCTGTCAAGCCCGCTGGTCAAAAAGCGGTTTTTAAGCCTTTTCCTGTGCCCCTCGTGAGTTACCTTATCTTCGGCTGTCTGTGCCTTAGACGGTTCCTTTTGAGAGTGCTTTAAGAAATCCTTTTCAGACGCGCCCATTTTAATGCCCCTTTAAGTGTTGCTTTACTGATTATACCTTAATTTCAATTATTTTGCAAAGAAAAAGGCAAAAAACCGCCCCGCTTTCCGCGAGGCGGTTTTTCTCTTTACGGAAGGAGCCTTCTTATTACCTCGGCTATTTCCTTTCTGTCCATCAGCTTTGGTACTGGGTAGAGGGGATTTGCTTCCTTTAAGGCTCTCTTTGCTATGGTATCTATATCCTCCTCTTTGAGCTCGGCAATCTTGTCGGGAATTTCCATCTTTCTGTTCATTTCCTTGATTGCCTCAATAAAGTTCTTTGCCTTTTCCTCCTCGGTAGCGGCGTCGCCGGCGGCGCCCGTCAGGTCAGCCAGCTTTGCGAGGCTCTTGTAAGCGTACTTGCCGTAAGCCTCAAGCACATAGGGCATGATTATGGCGTTGGCAAGACCATGAGGAACATTGTAAAGTCCGCCGATATTGTGAGCGATGGCGTGGACATAGCCCACATAAGCCCTTGTAAAGGCAATTCCCGCAAAGTATGAGGCGACAAGCATATTCTCCCTTGCCTCAAGGTTCTGACCGTTGCTGTAAACCTCATAGAGGTTCTCAAATACCAGCTTCGCTGCCTTTTCGGCGGCTTCCTTTGTGCTCTTGGTGTTGCTCCTGCCTATATATGCCTCAACGGCGTGGGTCAGGACATCCATGCCCGTAGCGGCTGTGATTGAGGGAGGAAGGCTGACGGTGAGCTCAGGGTCAAGAACGGCGTAACGGGGTCTGAGCTGCGGGTCGTTTACGGGATATTTCTCGTGAGTCTCGGAGTCTGTGACAACCGCGACTATGGTTGTCTCGGAGCCGGTGCCGGCCGTGGTGGGTATTGCGAACAGCGGCGGGAGCTTGCGCATGACCTTAAACAGACCCCTCATCTTTTGGATTGGCTTTTTGGGTCTAACAACAGCCGCGCCGCAGAGTTTGGCGCAGTCCATGGGCGAGCCGCCGCCAAAGGCGATTATTGCCTCGCAGCGGTTATTGATATACATAGCCTTGGCTTCGTTTACATTGTTAATGGTGGGGTTGGGCTGAGTGCCGTCGTAGATGGAATATTTAATGCCCGTCTTTTCAAGGTTTTCCACAAGGGAATTGTAAAGTCCCAGCTTGGTAATGCCCTTGTCGGTCACAATCAGAACATTGTTTATTCCCTTAGCCTTAATAATGGAGGGCAGGGTCTTTACGGTGCCCGCGCCCGTAATCAGCTCAGGCTCTCTCCACGGAATGAGGTAAGCCGCCCCGCGGAAAACTGTCTGATAAGCTCTGCAGTATGCCTTATAGATAGGGTTCATGGGGACCTTCCTTTCGTTTAATTTACAAATTCTGTTAAATCCATTATATAATCTTTTCGGATTTTGTCCAGATTATATAAAAAAAATAAGCCCGGAGCTTTTGCTCCGGGCGCTGCTGTTTTATCTGGATGCCAACATCTTGAGGTAGGAGAAAATAACCTGAGTGAAGTGCTTGAAGAAGTTGGCGATATTCTTAAAGAGGTTGTTTGAAGGATTGGTGTCAAGGTCCTCCCAGCCTTCAACTGCGGAGCCGGGAACGGTCTTGAGGATGGCGTACTGGTCGTAAAGCTCTACGGTGCCGCCGTTATCAACATCAACGGTGTATGCCTTGTAAACAAGACGGTCGCCGTCAATCTCAAAGGTGGAGAACATTGAAAGTCCGGGCTGGGAAGCGACAGCGGCGATATCAAGAATCGGGGATACGGCTTTCTGGTTTACGCTGTATCTCTTTGTGCCTGCTGTGTTGGGCAGGATGTGGGTTACGCCCGTGGGGTTGACCTCAAATACGGTTTCAACGCCCTTGTAAACCTCTGTGATTGTCTCTGTGGGAACAACCTTGCCGTTCTTTACGGACTTTGACCTGTAGTACATATGGTCGTGACCTGCGATAATAAGGTCTATGTTCAGCTTCTCAATAATGGGAAGCAGACGGTCTCTCATTATCATGGTGTCGGGCTTGTTGACATTCTTGCCTGCGGAGTAGAAGGGACGGTGCATTACAAGAATCTTCCACTTTGCGTCGGACTTGTTGATGTCGTTCTGGAGCCAGTTGACCTGCTGCTCGGACATCGGATACATGTCGTTGGAGTTGAGAACCGTAATGTGAGCGTTGCCGTAGTCGAAGGAATAGTAAACGCCTGTGATGCCGTCGCAGCCTGCGCCCTTCTTAAGGTTGAACTGATTCTCGAACCAGTGCCACTTGAGGTTGCCGTCATGGTTGCCCGCAATGGGAACCGCGGTGGTGTTCATAAAGATGTTCTTAAATGACTTGAACAGCCACTCCCACTCTTCGTTGGTGCAGTCGTTTACAAAGTCGCCCGCGCTCATGAAGAACTCAGCTTCGGGCAGTGTCCTGTAGCCTGCCTCAAGAACCTTGCTGGCAAACTGGAAGTTTTTCTCGCTGCTTGCCTGAACATCGGCGATGGCGATGAAGGAGAACTTATCGTCGCCGTCGTCTGTCTTAAAGGTGCCGAGGTCGCTCCACTTGCCGGCAGCCTTGTCGCCTACTCTGTAAGCGTACATTGTGCCGGGCTCAAGGTCGGCAGCGACAACCTTATGGTATATGTAGCCCATGAAGGAATTGCTCTTGCCTGAATAGTACTTAACCTCAGAAATGGGGTTGCCTTCAGCGTCAATGGCGTAAAGCATTACATCTGAGCCCGAGTTTTTCTTGGTTGCCCATGAAAAGCCGCGGCTTGTTTTGCTGTCGCCGTAAATGGTTACATTGACTCTTGTAATTGAGCCGTCGGGAACTATCTCATCGCCTGTGTTTGCCGATGCGGCAAAGGGCATGGAGAACAGAAGGCTCAAAACAAGAAGAAGGCTTAAAAGCTTAAAGCCCGTTTTTTTGTTCATTTAAATAACCTCCAGAATTTTGCTGTAAATAAAGATACACTTACAGTTTAAGTTTTATTGGGACAAATGTCAATATAACAGGTGTCACAAAGGCACAAAATTTTAAGACATTATGAACGATGATTTGTCAAAATGACATTTAATCCGATTTTCAAAGCATAAGCGGAGAAATGCGGCAAATAATTATGTTGTTAAATTTATTAAACGGGTGATTTAATGAACTTTCGGACAGACCTAGTACTTGAAAGACGGGAGCTTGTAGGCGAAGCCCCCGTTCCGGGTGTAAATCAGGTAACAAGAGAAAAGGAAAACGCCAAAATTACAGAAATTCAGGTTCAGACCGAAGAAGGGGCACAGGCTATCGGCAAGCCCATAGGCAAGTATATAACAGTCGAGGTGCCCAATTTCGCAAACGAAACAGACCTGCTTGACGGCAGGCTAAACGCCATTGCCGACGAGCTGAAATCCATACTGCCCACTGAAGGCTGCGTTCTGGTCGTCGGTCTCGGAAACAACGACATCACTCCCGACGCTTTGGGACCCAAGTGCGTCAGCCAGATTTTCGCCACAAGGCATATAGGCAGCGACCTTGCCATGTCCATCGGTCTGCCCGGTCTCAGAGCCGTAGCGGCCCTCACTCCCGGCGTTCTCGGTCAGACGGGTATGGAAACAAGTGAAATCGTAGCCGCGGTTGTGGAGAGAATCAGACCCACAGCGGTAATCGCCATTGACGCCCTCGCCGCCCGCAGACTTTCAAGACTCGGCAATACGGTTCAGATGTCTGATACGGGCGTCAGCCCCGGTTCGGGCGTCGGCAACGCGAGAACCGAGCTGAGCGAAAAGACCCTCGGCGTCAAGGTCATTTCAATGGGTGTGCCCACGGTTGTTGACGCCGTAACTTTAGTCACCGATGTTCTGGGCGAACAGAACGCCGCAAGGATGGGCGACATCCGGATTGACCAGGAGTTCGGCAGAATGATGGTAACTCCCAGAGAGATTGACCTTATGACCGAAAGGGCGGCAAAGCTCATTGCCCTGTCAATCAACACCGCCCTCCAGCCCTCTCTCAGCCTGGACGATATACTCTCTCTCATTTAAAAGATAGAATAAACCCCCCGAAAAAATCATAAATATATCCTGAGGCCGTATCGGCTCAGATTTTTTCGGGGGGCTATACAGTGAACAGGGAGAATTCGGGTTTCGGCAAAGAGCTTAAAAAAAGTCTCGTTTGCCTTTTGTCTTTTTTAATAGTGGCGTCGGCGGCGTATTTCGGCCCGCAGGCGTCCCAATTTCTTGCTCCCTACGCCCTTGTCGCGGCGGGGGCTATTCTGCCCGAAGGCGGAAAAAAGGAGCTTCAGAGAATCGCCATAGACAATTTGGCAAAGGTAAAAGAGATTAACGGCCCCGATTTTCTCTCCGATAAAAAGGGCAGAGAGCCGGTTGACGACAGCGCCGAAACAGAGCCTTCTGACGCGGAGACGACCGAGCCGTCCACAGCGCCTCCTCAGCCCGCGGCGGGTGATTTAAAGACAACCCCTGCCGATATTGCGGAGAAGATGAAAAAAGCCCTCGAGTCCGAGGACCCCAAAAAGCACGACGGCAAGGTGGTTGAAAGGGAGTTTAACTCAAAAGACGCGAATGTAATTTATAAAAAAGTTTATGTCAAAAACTCTACCACGAAAGACCTCAGCATAAAAGCGGAGCTGGAAAAGGAACTGGGGCTCGAAATCAAGAACAGGCAGGACCCCGCCATACTTATTTACCACACCCACACGACCGAGAGCTATCTTCTCTATGATACGGGCACCTTCAACAGCGCCTTTACAGCCAGAAGCAAGGACCCCGCCCTTAACATGATAAGAGTGGGCGAAGAAATCGCCAAGGGGCTCAGAGAAGCCGGCTTTAATGTAATACACGACAAGACCATCCACGACGAGTCATACACAGGCTCATACTCAAGGTCAAGGCAGACCATTCAGAAGTATCTTAAACAGTACCCCACCATCAAGGTAACCTTGGACATTCACAGGGACGCCATACATTACAGCAAAACCTCAAGGGCTAAGCCCACAACGGTTATAGACGGCAAAAAAGCCGCTCAGATTATGATAATCACAGGAGTAGAGGAAGGCAGCATCAAAAACTTCCCCAACTGGCAGAACAACCTGAAGTTTGCCCTAAAGCTCCAAGAAAGAGCGCAGAGTATGTTCGAGGGACTTATGAAGCCCGTTATGTTCTCCCCGAGAAAATACAATATGGATTTGGGAGAGTACTCAATCCTGTTAGAAATGGGCACGGATGTCAATACTCTTGAAGAGGCGGCTTATTCGGGCAGACTCATAGGAGTCGTCCTTGCCGACCTTCTGAATGACTATACGAAAAACTAAAACGGAGGAAGCATGAAAAGAAACGAGCTTAAAGAGCTTATAAGGGGGTACATCATCTGCACCTCCCTTGCTTTGGGGCTTTTTATCCTTGCGGCGGGAGCCACCGAGGCGGCAAACCGCACAAAAATGCGAGGTCAGGGCATAAACCAGCCCATTGTCAGCATTGATTCTCTTAAAAGCCAAGTGGGCGAGTACATGGCAGCGGCGGCAAACCGCAAGGGAGAGAAAAAGCCCCCGGTAACCGAGGAATTTCGGTATGAAGAAACCGAATTTGTCACAGTGCCTGTGACTTTTGAAACAACCGAAACCACCGAAACCGAGCCTAATACGGACGAAACCGAAACCACCGCAGAGGAAAGCAGTTAGGGCGGAAAAACCGCCCTTATTTATTGCGGCTAAAAGGGCATAAATAATTGTAAGCGGGCAAAAAGTGTGGTACAATTTGTAAAGCAAGTTTCCAAAAACTGTATTTTCCTTTTTTGGAGGTTCCAAATGAGAGATTATAAGAGCATATATGAAATATGGCTGAAGAAAGCCGTTGCGGACCCCGAGCTTAAAAAAGAGCTCGAGGATATAAAGGATAACGACTCGGAAATCCTTGACCGCTTTTGGCGCGACCTGGAGTTCGGCACGGGCGGACTCAGAGGAGTTATCGGCGCCGGCACCAACAGGATGAATATATACACTGTCGGTCAGGCAACACAAGGTCTTGCCGACTATCTTAACGAGCACTTCCGTAACCCCTCCGTCGCCATCGGTCACGACTCCAGAATCAACTCCGACCTTTTCGCAAGGCGCGCGGCATCCGTCCTCGCCGGCAACGGAATAAAGGTCTATTTCTATAAAGAGCTGAAGCCCACGCCCATGGTTTCATTCGCGATAAGGGAGTTTAAGTGCAGCTCCGGAATCGTCATCACAGCCAGCCACAACCCCTCAAAGTACAACGGCTACAAGTGCTACGACAAGGGCGGCTATCAGATGACCGACCACGACGCTGGACTGGTCTCCGAAAAGATGCTGAAAGTGGACATCTTTGACGGCATTAAGGAGATGGATTTCGACGAGGCTCTTGAAAAGGGGCTTATCGAGTATATCCCCGACTCCGTATCCGAAAAATTCTACGACGCCGTTTTAAGCCAGCTCATAGAGCCCGAAAACCTTAAAAACAGCGATATCAAGATTCTCTACACGCCCTTAAACGGCACGGGCAACATCCCCGTAAGAACCGTTCTCGCAAGAGCGGGCGTCAAGAATCTTGAAATCGTAAAAACTCAGGAGCTGCCCGACGGCAAATTCCCCACCTGCCCCTATCCGAACCCCGAAATCGCTCAGGCTTTTGAGGAAGCCTTTAAGCTGACCGATAATTACAAGGCAGACCTCATCATAGCCACCGACCCCGACTGCGACAGAGTGGGTCTGGCTGTTCTCCAAGACGGCGAGTATGTGCTGCTTACGGGCAACGATGTCTGCTGCCTTCTTACCCACTATGTGCTGACGGGCAAGAAAAGGCAGGGCAGACTCCCCGAAAAACCCGTTGTCATTAAGACCATTGTCACCTCGGAGCTTGTCAGAAAAATCGGCGAGAGTTTCAATGCCGAAGTTTACGACCTGCTCACAGGCTTTAAATATATAGGCGAGCTTATCACCCGGCTTGAAGACAGGGGAGAAGCCGACAGGTTCGCCATCGGCATGGAGGAAAGCTACGGCTACCTTTGCGGCACCCATGTAAGAGAGAAGGACGCGGTTGTCGCGTCTCTCCTTGCCGCCGACATGGCAGCCTACTGCAAAAAGCAGGGAATTACACTGTATGACTATCTCCAAAACCTCTACAAAGAGTACGGCTGCTTTGTAAATAAACTCCTTAACTTTGCCTTTGAGGGCGCCGACGGCATGAGGAAAATGTCCGACATGATGGAAAGCCTTAGAAAAGAGCCGCCCAAGACCATCGGCAGCAAAGAGGTTGAGGCAATCTCCGACTACAAAATCAGCAAAACCGTCTGCCTCAAAACAGGCAAAGAGTCCGAAATCGACCTGCCCTCATCCAATGTCCTCTCATTCTCCCTCTCCGGCGGGGCAAAGGTAATAGTCAGACCGTCCGGCACCGAGCCTAAGATTAAGATTTATATCTCCACCGTCGGCGACAGCAGCGATGAGGCAAACGCCCTTGCCGACACTCTGGGCGAGGACATGAAGAAAATCCTCGGAGTATAAGAAGCCCCAAATAAGGAAACAAATAACCATTGCCCCGCAGCGAAAATAAGCATATAATCAAGACTGCGGGGCGAGATTTACTATCGGAGGTCAAAGGTGAACAAAAAGCTCGTAAAAATAACCGCCGCGGTACTCGCTCTCTTAATGTTCGGCAGCATTCTAAGCGTTTTGATTTCCGCTTTGGCAAAATAGGGGAATTTTTAAAATTTTTGAAAAATTTTAGTTGACAAAACGATAGCCATAAACTATTATAGGAAGTGTTATTGGATGAGTAGCAAAGTAAAGTGTAAAACTTGCTTTGGCTCTGAAGTGGAGGACTTGGTCCTCTCAGCCCAGAAGGGCGACAAGGAAGCACTTGACGAACTTATTAGGATTTTTTCAACGGCAATCAAAAACGCTGCCTTATCTTATAATATCGCATCCCTTGATAATGACGATTTGTCGCAGGAGGGCATGCTCGGTTTCCTCTCTGCGGTTTTTTCATACCGCAAAGGCACGGGCGCGTCCTTCACAACCTATGCCAATGTATGCATAGAAAACAGCATCAAATCCGCCCTCAGAGCGGCAACAAGGCAAAAGCATGCGATTCTCAACAATGCACTTCCTCTTGAACCGCTCCAGTCCCGCGCAACCGATAAGGGTAATCCGGAAGAGCGGTACATTGCAAAGGAGAATTCCGAGTTTCTTACGGAATTTCTCTTTCACGACCTATCGGAGATAGAACGCAAAGCACTTAGCTTCTACCTCGCAGGTTATGATTATTCGGAAATCGCCTCCACGCTTGGATTGACCGTAAAGTCCGTTGACAACGCACTGCAAAGAGTGCGGCGCAAGCTGAGGAAAAGAAAACAAAAACATTAGCAATAACAGCTGTCGCGCTGTTCCAATATGCCCGAGTAGCTCAAAGCAGAGCGTTGTTTACAAAGGTGGCGGTGCAATTCCGTCCGGAGGCAAATATTTTTTTCAAGCGAGGTAGCAAAATGTACGAAGACAAGCAATTGACATGCAAAGACTGTGGAGCAACATTCATCTTCACAGCAGGCGAGCAGGAATTCTATGCAGAGAAGGGCTTTGTAAACGAGCCCCAGCGTTGCAAGGAATGCCGTTCAAAGCGCAAGGCAAATCAGAGAGGCGAGCGTGAGATTTACACAACCGTTTGCTCTGCTTGCGGCGGGGAAGCAAGAGTCCCCTTCAAGCCCCGTGAGGACCGTGAGGTTCTTTGCAGCGAGTGCTTTGCAAAGAAGAAGGAAGCCGAAGAGAAGGAAGCTCTCGGCGTACTGTAAACGGAGTTTGGCACATTAGTGCGAGGCAACCCCTAAAGGTCAGTCCTTATATGAAATCCGTTAAGCATTGCAGTCTAAAGACTGCAATGCTTTTTTTGCGCGGAAAATTTCCGTTAATTAGGTGTTTTACCTTTTAATTCAATTTACTGAATCCCGCCCCGCACAAAGAGCGGGATTTTTTATTTTCCCTCCCGCCGAGAGAAAGGAGCCGCCCCGCCCCCGCCCCGCCGAATGGAGCATCGCCGCCCGCATTTTTTTACCTCGCCCGCCTGCCTCTGATTTGGTTTGCCGCCCATTCGTGAGGGCTTTTTTTATTTTTGTTGCCCCGACACCCGCAGAGACCTCACCCCGCCCGCCGAGAAAATCCCCCCCCGACACCAAAAAAACCGCCCCCAACGGGCGGGCAGAAAAACAAAACAGCGGAAAACTCCTAAAGGAATTCTCCGCTGTAATCCTATTTCTTTAATACCTTTTTAAGAAACTCGCCTGTAAAGCTGTTGGGGTTTTCGGCTACCTGCTCGGGCGTGCCGGTGGCAACAATCGTGCCGCCGTTATTGCCGCCGCCGGGACCCAAGTCAATAATATGGTCCGCCGTCTTAATCACATCCAGATTGTGCTCGATTACCACAATCGTGTTGCCCGAGTCGCAAAGGGTCTGAAGCACATCAATCAGCCTGTGCACATCGGCGGTGTGCAGTCCCGTGGTCGGCTCGTCCAGAATATAAAGGGTTCTGCCCGTGGGGCGCTTTGAAAGCTCCGTTGACAGCTTGACCCTCTGAGCCTCGCCGCCCGAGAGGGTGGTCGCGCTCTGACCGAGTTTTATATAGCCCAGTCCCACATCGTAAAGGGTTTTCAGCTTATTTTTAATCCTCGGCTGACTGTCAAAGAACTCCAGCGCCTCCTCGACGGTCATGTCCAGAATGTCGGCGATGTTCTTGCCCTTGTATTTTACCTCAAGGGTCTCCCTGTTGTACCTCTTGCCCTTGCAGACCTCGCAGGGGACGAAAACATCGGCTAAAAAATGCATCTCGATTTTCACAATGCCGTCGCCCTGACAAGCCTCGCACCTGCCGCCCGACACATTGAAGGAGAACCTGCCGGGAGCGTAGCCCCTGATTTTCGCGTCGGTTGCGGAGGCGAAAAGATTTCGAATATCGGTGAAAACACCCGTATAGGTGGCGGGGTTTGAGCGGGGAGTTCTGCCGATGGGCGACTGGTCGATATTGATTACCTTGTCAAGATGCTCAATTCCCAAAATCGCCTCATGCTTTCCCGCAAAGGTTTTAGCCTTGTTGAGGTCCGCGGCGAGACGCTTATAAAGAATCTCGTTTACCAGCGACGACTTGCCGCTGCCGGAAACGCCCGTCACGCAGATAAATGTGCCCAGCGGGAACTCAACATCAATATTTTTAAGGTTATTCTCCGCCGCGCCCTTTACAATCAGCTTTTTGCCGTTGCCCTTTCTCCTCTTTTCGGGGACGGGGATTTTCTTTTTGCCGCTGAGGTACTGTCCCGTAATGGACTCCTCGCACTTCATAATGTCCTCAGCGGTGCCCTGACAGACAAGGCGTCCGCCGTGAATGCCCGCGCCGGGGCCGATGTCCACAATGTGGTCGGCGGCTAGCATGGTGTCCTCATCGTGCTCCACCACAATAAGGGTGTTGCCCAAATCCCTGAGTTTCAAAAGCGTCTTTAACAGCTTCTCATTGTCTTTCTGATGGAGTCCGATGCTGGGCTCATCGAGGATATACAAAACTCCCATGAGTGATGAGCCTATCTGCGTGGCGAGGCGGATTCTCTGGCTCTCGCCGCCCGAAAGGCTGCCCGCGCTTCTCGCCAGAGTCAGATACTCAAGACCCACGCTTGAAAGGAAGGAGAGCCTTTCCCTAATCTCCTTTATAATCTGCCCCGCAATCATCATTTCCCTGTCGGAGAGCTTGAGGCTGCTCATGAAATCCAGAGCCTCAAGCACCGACATTTTTGTAAAGGCGTCTAAGTTTATGCCGCCCACCGTCACCGCAAGAGCCTCCTTTTTGAGCCTTGCGCCCTTGCAGACGGGGCAGTCGGCGGTGGACATATACTGCTCAATCTCGTATCTCATCCAGTCGCTGGTGGTCTCCCTGTACCTGCGCTCAAGGTTGTTCACAACGCCCTCAAACTCGGCAAGGTACCTGCCGCTGCCGTACTCCATGGTTCTCTCAAGGTGGATTTTCTCGCCCTTTGTGCCGTAGAGGATGATGTCGATAATCTCCTTGGGCAGCTTTTCCACGGGAGTGTCCAGCGAAAAGCCGTAGTGCTTTGCAAGACCCCTGAAATACATGGTGGCTATGGAGCTGGGGTCCGCGGAGTTCCATCCGCTTGCCGTAATCGCGCCCTCGTTTATGGAGAGCTTTTTGTTCGGTATAACAAGGTCGGGGTTTACCTTCATCTGAAAGCCCAGACCCGCGCACTCGGGGCAGGCTCCGAACGGGCTGTTGAAGGAGAAAAGACGGGGAGTCAGCTCGTCAATGCCCGCGCCGTGAATGGGGCATGCCCAGTTTTGGGAGAACATAAGCTCCTCGCCGTCCACAATGTCTATGAGCACAGTGCCCGACGCGAGTTTGGAGGCAAGCTCCACCGAGTCGGCAAGCCTGCTTTTAATTCCTTCTTTAATTACAAGCCTGTCAACAATAATCTCAATATTATGCTTTTTGTTCTTGTCGAGCTTAATACTCTCGGACAAGTCATAAATGCTGCCGTCGATTCTGGCTCTTACATAGCCGCTTTTCTTCGCGCTTTCAAGCTCTTTGGCGTGTTCGCCCTTTTTGCCGCGAATAATCGGCGCCATGACCTGCAGCCTTGTGCCCTCGGGGTAGGAAAGTATCCTGTCCACAATCTGGTCCACGGTCTGCTGTTTTATCTCCCTGCCGCACTCGGGGCAGTGGGGAACGCCGATTCTGGCGTACAAAAGCCTTAAATAGTCGTAAATCTCCGTAGCTGTGCCAACAGTGGAGCGGGGGTTTTTCGAGGTTGTTTTCTGGTCGATGGAAATGGCGGGGGAAAGCCCGTCAATATAGTCCACATCGGGCTTTTCCATCTGACCCAGAAACATACGGGCGTAAGCCGAAAGCGACTCCACATAGCGGCGCTGACCCTCGGCGTAAATTGTGTCAAAGGCAAGGGACGACTTGCCGCTGCCCGAAAGCCCCGTAAAAACCACCAGCTTGTCCCTGGGGATAACCACATCAATATTTTTAAGATTGTGCTCTCTGGCACCCTTTATAACAAGATTTCTCTGCATAAAAACCTCTTTCAGTCTTTTCCCTGCCTTAGTCTTTCTATTCTGTCACGCAGATAAGCGGCATGCTCGAACTCGAGTATCTTTGCGGCCGCCTTCATCTCCGCGGTTAGCTTTTCGATAAGAGCCTTTCTCTCTCTGGGGGAGAGCTTTTTGCCCTTTTCTTCCTTTGTCTCCTTGGTGGAGATTTCGATAATATCCCTGATATCCTTCTTGATTGTGACGGGAGTAATGCCGTGTTCCTCGTTGTATTTTCTCTGAATCCTGCGCCTTCTCTCGGTCTCCTTAATCGCGGTTTCCATGGAGGGGGTGACGGTGTCGGCGTACATTATGACCTTGCCGTTGGCGTTTCTCGCCGCCCTGCCTATGGTCTGAATCAGCGATGTCTCGGAGCGGAGGAATCCTTCCTTGTCCGCGTCAAGAATCGCCACCAAAGATACCTCGGGAAGGTCAAGACCCTCGCGCAAAAGATTTATGCCCACAAGCACATGGAACTCGCCGAGCCTTAAATCCCTTAAAAGCTCCATGCGCTCGATTGTGTCAATGTCGTAGTGCATGTATCTGACCTTGATGCCGAAGTCCTCAAGGTATTCGGTCAAATCCTCAGCCATCTTCTTTGTAAGGGTGGTGACAAGAACCCTCTCGTCACGCTGAACCCTTATATTAATCTCGGAAATAAGGTCCTCAATCTGACCCTCTGTGGAGCGAACCTCAACCTCCGGGTCAAGAAGGCCCGTGGGACGAATGAGCTGTTCGGCAATCTGCGCGCTGACCTCCCGCTCAAAGGGTCCGGGAGTCGCGCTGACAAAGATTTTCTGCCCCGCCTTCTGATAAAACTCCTCAAAGGTAAGGGGTCTGTTGTCATATGCGCTGGGGAGGCGGAATCCGAAGTTTACGAGAGCCTCTTTTCTTGAGCGGTCGCCGCCGTACATGGCTCTGACCTGGGGGAGCGTCACATGGGACTCGTCAACAAAAAGTATAAAATCATCGGGGAAATAGTCAAGCAGCGTAAAGGGAGCCTCACCCGGCTTTCTGCCCGACATTATCCTTGAGTAGTTTTCAATGCCCTTGCAAAAGCCTGTTTCTCTCAGCATTTCCACATCGTACTCGGTGCGCTGCCTTATCCTCTGAGCTTCAAGGAGCTTGCCCTGACTCTCAAAGAACTTAACCTGCTGCTCCATCTCCTCAAGAATCTCCTCGATTGCGCTCTCCAGCTTGTCGGGGGAGATTACATAGTGGGAGGCGGGGTAGATGGCCACATGGGAGACCACATTTTTAATGTCGCCCGTAAGGGGGTTAAACTCGCAGATGCGGTCCACCTCGTCGCCGAAAAACTCAACTCTGATGGCGTACTCGTTTGTATAGACGGGGTAAATCTCCACCACATCGCCCCGCACCCTGAACTTGTTGCGGGTAAAGTTCAGGTCGTTGCGCTCGTACTGAATGTCAACGAGTTTTCTTATCAGCTCGTCGCGGGATTTGGTCATGCCCTGTCTGAGAGATATGACCATGCTGCGGTAGTCAATCGGGTTGCCGAGGCTGTATATGCAGGAAACGCTGGATACGATTATGACATCTCTCCGCTCCGACAAAGCAGAGGTGGCGGAGTGGCGGAGCTTGTCTATCTCGTCATTGATAGCCGAGTCCTTTTCGATATATGTGTCCGTGGAGGGGATGTATGCCTCGGGCTGATAGTAGTCGTAGTAGGAAACAAAGTACTCCACGGCGTTTTCGGGGAAGAACTCCCTGAACTCGCTGCAGAGCTGAGCCGCAAGGGTTTTATTGTGGGCAAGCACAAGAGCGGGGCGGTTAAGCCGAGCGATAATGTTTGCCATGGTGAATGTCTTGCCGGAGCCCGTAACGCCCAGCAGAGTCTGCTCTTTGTATCCCTTTAAAACGCCCTCCACGAGAGCGTCTATTGCCTGGGGCTGGTCGCCCGTCGGCTTATAATCGGATACCAGTTTGAATTCGCCCAAATAAAAGCCCCCTTTGATGAACTAAAATTAGTATACCAAACCCGACCTGGAAAAGCAAACATTTGTTTGCACAAATTTAGGATTTTTTCCCTTCTGTTATGTGTAAAATTTTACTCTTTACAGCATTTGCGCAAAGTGATTGTTCAAAGCCACGCCGCTGACGAGAATACCCGCCGAGCCGCACCTGCCGCCCCCTGCTCGCTACTGACCGCCGAGCTGCCCTGCCACCGCCCCGCCGATTCGCCACCTGCCCGCCGCACCCTCACCGCCAAGGGGAGTGTGGTCCACATTTTTTATTTTTCTCCCGCCGCCCTGCCGTTGGGGGAGCAACGCCGCCCGCTCCGCTGACCCCACTGCCTGCCGCAACGCTCTCACCCCGCAGCTGGGGGAGTGCTCCCGCCCCCCTGCGAACGCAAAAAAACCCTCCCGAAGTGGAGGGCGGCAAAAAACCCGCCTTGAGCGGGTTTTTTATTTGATTTCTTCAATTATTCCGCAGGCTATTTTTTCGCCCGAGTTGCCGCTGGGCTGGCTTGTAAAATCGTCGGGCTGCGCGTGAATTACCACCGTTCTGCCTATAATCTCGTCAATCTTAAAGCGGTTGGTCAAAAAGACCGAAAATGCTGTGCCGTCATTTCCAAAGAGGGGCGGCATATCCCCGCTGTGGTACGGGTGCGGGAGATTGTCCGGATTGTAGTGCCCCATGGTCTCAGCAAAAGGCTCCTCGGGAGTTCCCGCGCAGGATTTGCCCTCGTGGATATGAAAGCCGAAAACTCTCCTTTCCCCGCCGTTGGGCAGACCCTTTATAAGGCTTATCATCAGCACCCCGCCGTTTGCCTGCACAAAGTTTACCCTGCCTCTGAGCAGCGGATAGCGGCTGCCGCCTCTTATTCTCGCCGTCGCCGACGGCCGTCTTTGACAAAGCGTCTTTATGTACTCGTTATTGTAGAAATTTAACTGCAAAAAAATCACCCCCGTATATCTTATGAAGAAGGGGTGATTTAGGTGCTTAATCTATGTCTGCGCCGAAAGGCAACAGCGACAGCGCCGCCAGCTTAAAGAACTGAATTCCGAATGGGATGCCGATAATCGTACAGCAAAGGGCAACGCCAATCGCAAAGTTTAAAGCGCAGGTTTCAATGCCCGCAAGCAGTATCCAAAGGATGTTCATCAGTACGCTGCCCGCCCCGAATTTGGGATAGACTATCTCCTTTCCGAATGGGGCGAGGGACAGCCTTGCCAGCTTAAAGCACTGCTTGCCGAAGGGGATTCCGATTATGGTAATCGTAAACAACAGCCCGTAGAGAGCGTACACCGCGGCGATAATAAAGCCGCCTAAAAAGAACCAAAGTATGTTCATAAGAACCCTCCCTTTCCTCGGGCAGCCCCTTAATATTATAAGCGGATTTCTTCCCGTTATGTCAGTCCGACAGCTTGTGAATAAAGAGACCCGAAAGGAGCTTGGGCTCAAACCATGTGGATTTGGGAGGCATTATCAGCCCAGCGTCGGAAATGGACATCAGGTCGTCAATGGTGGTGGGGTACATGGCGACGGCGGCTCTCCAGCCGTTTTCGTCAACCCTCCTTTTAAGACCGTCAAGACCTCTTATTCCGCCCACAAAGTCAATTCTGTCGTCGGTTCTCGGGTCCTCTATGCCGAAAACGGGAGCGATGAAGTTCTTCTGAAGTATTGTTACATCGAGGCGGTCAACAGGGTCGTTCTCGTCAAAGGTGCCGTCCTTGGCTCTCAGCTCATACCACAGCCCGTCAAGATACAGCCCGAAGGTATGCTTTTCGGAGGGTCGGAAATTCTCCGCGCCCTTTTCGGTTACATAGAAATTCTTTTCGGAGAGTCTAATAATCTCCTCGGCGCTGCGGTTTTCGCTGTCTTTAAGGAGTCTGTTGTAATCCATGAGTTTAAGATCTTCGCACTTGAACACTACCGCAAGGAAGAAGTTGAACTCCTCCTCGCCCGTATAGCTGCCCAGCTCTTTTCTGCGTTTTAGTCCCACATGAACCGCGGAGGCGGAGCGGTGGTGACCGTCCGCTATATAAAGGCTGTTTATCTTCTTAAACTCCTCAATTATTCTATTGATATCCGTTTCGTCGCTTACAATCCAGACTATCTGCCTTACGCCCTGGCAGGATACGAAATCGTACTCGGGCTCGGTCTTTTCGTACTTTGCGATGATTTCATCAATTGAGCCGCCGCCCTTGTAGGTTATGAAAATCGGGCCGGTATGAGCGTCGCAGGTGTCCACATGGCGGAACCTGTCAACCTCTTTGTCAGCTCTTGTAAGCTCATGCTTCTTAATAACATTGTTCACATAGTCGTCAATCGATAGGCAGCCGACAATGCCCGTCTGGGCTCTGCCGTCCATAATCTGCCTGTATATATAAAGGCAGGGCTTTTCGTCCTGAATGAAAATCCCATCGTTTATATAGCTTTCAAGGTTCTCCTTAGCCTTTAAATAAACCTCGTCAGCGTACAGGTCCGTGCCTTCGGGGAGGTCTACCTCAGCCTTGTCGATTCTCAAAAAGGAGATGGGATTTTGCTTTACTATTTCCCTTGCCTCTTTGGTGCTGAGTACATCGTAAGGGAGGGCGGCAACCGCCGCGGCCTTGTCTTTGGTGGGTCTTATTGCTTTGAATGCTCTTAAAACTGCCATGATAACTCCTTATTTCTTGTCTGTAGCTTTGATAAAGTAAACATCGTCAATCGACGGGTAAAAATATATTCCGCTGACGGCTTTGTGAACCGCCAGGAATCTGCTTTGGCTGAATACGGGGAGAACGACCGCCTCGTCTGTGAGGATTTGCGCAAGTTTCTCGGCGTTTGACTTGAAATCCCCCTCAAAGCCGTCCGAAAGCAGTCTCTCCACGCCGTTAATAAAGGCCTTATTGAAGCAGTATATGCCGTCCTCGCTCTCAACGGCAAAGCTTCTTAAATAGGAGGATATATCCGCCGTGTCGGGCTGAAGGGGATAGAGAGCGGCTTCATAATTGCCCGACTGTACCCTCTTTACAAGTTCCGCCCTCTCAAGGGGAATGAGGGATACGGAAAAGTTTACGCCGAAAATCTTCTGCCATTCCTGAAGCTGAAATTTCAGCATCTCCTCGTGCTCTTTAATGCACAGAACGGAAAAGCCGCTAAGTACCGCGCCGTCTTTCTCAGCGTCCGCCTGAGCCTTTTTGAAAAGAGCCCTTGCCTCCTCCTCGTTAAAGCTGAGGAGAGCGGGGTTTTTAAGCCCCTCCGCCTCGGCGATAGACACGGGAACGGGGGAGAGAGCCTTTCCTTTCATGTCCTCGGGCACGGGGAATGAATCTAAGTTGGTGGAAAGGACGAAAGCCTTTCTCATTTCCTTTACGCTGAAAGGCGCTTTAGCGGAGTTGAACACAAACGCCCAGAGTATGTCCGTCTTTTCCGTCAGCTTTAAATTCTTGGGTTTCTTGATGTTCCTTGCGTCAGCGGCGGTTATTATTCCCGCGGAGTAGTCGCCGTCTGTGACCTTTTCCAAGACAGAGGCTGTGTCGGGGTTAACAAACAGCCTTACCACATCGGGCACAACGGTGCGCTCGCCGCTGTAAACGGTGTTGCGGGTCAGTCTCATGGAGCCGCCGGGATTCCATCTGAACAGAATAAATGGGCCGTTGCAGATAATGTATTTAAGGGAAAGACCGTACCTGCCGCCGCATGCGTTGAAAAATACCTCGCTGCAAGGGGAGAACACAGGGTCGGTCAGCACCCTTAAAAAATCCCTCTCCGGGTGAATGAGGGTGATTCTAAGCTCGGTATCAGATACAGCCTCAACGCCAAGCTCCTCTGCGGCCTTTTCGCCGTTTAGGATTTGGGCGGCGTTCTTAATGGATAAGAACAGCTCAGCCTTCGGGCAGGCGGTTTCGGGAGTGACGGCTCTGCGGAACGCGAAAACAAAGTCATGGGCGGTGACCCTCGTGTCAAAGTTTTCGGGCAGGCGGTCGGCGAGAGCCTTTTTCGCCGTATTTGTCAGATACCACCTTGCGCTCTCTCTGATTTTAAAGGTATATGTAAGCCCGTCGTCGGAAACGGTGCAGCTTTCGGCCGCTCCGGGTATGATTTTGCCGTCGGAATCAACGGTCACAAGCCCCTCAAAGGCGTTGCGGGCGAAAATCCGCTCGCTGAAAAGACGGGCTATCTGCGGGTCAAGGCTTTTGGCCTCCTCGGGCACGGGAAAGCTAAGGTCCAGCTCCTTATTGGGCAGGGAGCAGCCGGATAAAGAAACGGCAAGTAAAGTGAGTATAAGCAAAAGGCATTGGAATCTTTTTCTCACTGTCACCCACCCCGCATGCTGAATTTCAAACAAAGGTATTATAACAAAATTACATTGTCTTTTCTACACAAATATAAACTTATTTTGGCGTTTTAACACATTCCGCACACAAGAATGCAAAAAATGAACGGACGCATGAAACCCTTTGCGGCAGCTTTACCAATATATGCTTGCATTTCCACATCTCAAAGTGCTAAACTACACTTTAAAGGAGGATGCTTAATGAAGTTTGATTTCACAGGTTTGTCTATCGCTGCCGTCACCGAGGAGGAGAAGAAGGCGGCTGAAATATTAAAGGATGAAATAAATACAAGGACAGGCCATGCCCCCGCCGTTTCGGAAAAGGCAGAGGGCAAAGCCGTTGTGTTTAAAACCGATAATGAGGGAGAGGTTCCCCATAAGGATTCATATAAACTGAGCCTTTGCGGCGAGACCCTTTATATCATCGCAAAGGGCATAAGAGGCTTTATTTTCGGCATAGGCTATTTCCTCAGAAAAACTGAGTACAAAAACGAGAAGATTACTCTCATTAAGGATATATCTGGTCTTTATGTCCCCGACAAGAGAATCAGGGGTCATCAGCTTGGCTACAGAACCACGCCCAACACCTACGACGCGTGGACTTATGACGACTATGTAAGGTATTACAAGGACATTATGTTCTTCGGCTGCAATATGTGCGAGCATATACCTTACGAAAAGGCGGTCTCCAACAGAAACCACCTTATGAAGTACGATGAGGAGGAGTTCCTCATTGAAGCCTCCCGCCTTGCGGACGAGCTTGATTTGGATGTTTCCATCTGGTTCCCCAACTGCGAGGATACCCTGGAGGAGGCTGTTGAGAGAAGAAGGGAGCTTTTCAAGAAGATTCCCAGAATCAACGCCGTATTCCCGCCCGGAGGAGACCCCGGCGACCTTGAGGCAGAGGAGTTTGTAAGGCGCGCAATAGCATTCGGCAAGGTGCTCAAGGAGTTCCACCCGAATGCGGGTATGTGGCCGTCGGCTCAGAAGCCTAAGAAAATCCTCAGCTGGGGCGACGACTTTATTGAGGAGATGGAAAAGCTGCCCGATGAAATCGAGGGCATCGTAACGGGACCCAACAGGGCGTTCCCCCTCCACGAGCTAAGACGCCTCCTCCCCACCAAATACCCCATCCGCCTTTATACCGACATCACCCACAATGTAAGGTGCGAATACCCCGTCCACTACCCCTATGACGACTGGCACTACTCCTTAACCTCGTGCCTCAGCCGCGAGAGCGTAAACCCCCGCCCCGCGGAGTACGAGATGATTCACCGCCTTACAAGGGGCTATATAGTCGGCTCCGTCAGCTACTCCGAGGGAGTAAACGACGACCTTAACAAAATGGTATGGAGCAACCTTGACTTCTTCCCCAATGTTTCCATCAGGGAGACCATAGAGGACTACGCAAGACTCTTCTTCCCCGGCGCTCCCGCCGACCTTGTGACCGAGGGTCTTTTGGGCTTTGAGCACAACTGGATGGGCGATCCCGTCAACAATCCCGGCATAGAGGCAACCTTAAAAATCTGGCAGGGTCTTGCAAGCGACTATCCTAAGCTCATGGACAACTGGCGCTTTGTAATGCACCTTTTCAGAGCCGAGTGCGACGCCATTGTCCGCAGACGCAGAATCTTTGAATTAAACCTCATCGACGACGCGCTTTATGTTCTGAATAAAGAGGGTCTTGAGGCAGCTCTCAAAGTGCTTGAGGAAACCGAGTTTGACGACGAGTACAAATCCCTCAGAGAGCATATCGAGGTGCTTGCCGAAAAACTCTTTAATCTCATCGGCATGCAGCTTGATGTGGCCCGCTACGGCGCCAACAGCTGGGAGAGAGGAGCGACCCTTGAGACCATCGACCTGCCCGTCACCGACAGGGAGTGGCTCATCGGCAGATTCAAACACGCTCTGACACTGCCCGAGAGCGAAAGAGACGGCTTTGTTCACAGAGTGATTAACAGGAACAAGGTAGGTCCCGAGGAGTTCTACTACTCCTTTGCGGAGCACGGCTTTGATATGCTGGGCGTCAGACAAGAGGGAGAAGTATATATCAACTTCCAGGGCGACAGACCCGAAAACCGCGGCAAAATGCCCATGTCCATGCTTAAGGTTTTCGACAACCTGACCTTCAGGTGCAAGCTGGGCGGCTTTGCCGAGAATACGGACTATAAGCTCAGAATCACCTTCAAGTCCGACAAGCACCCGATTTTCAACCGTCACTATATAATTGCAAACGGCGTTGAAATCTACAAGGGACCCCAGTTCGGAGGCGAAAGGGACGAGAAGTTCGACGAGGAGCTGCTTGCCCCCGGCTTTGAAACAGCAACCTACCTGCTGCCCGCCTCGGTATTCAAAAACGGCACCCTTGAGCTGGAATTCGGCGAGCCCTTAATGGGAGTCATGATGTGCGAATTCTGGATTACCAAGGCATAAAGAAGGCTCAATTGCCATAAGGCTTAAACTATAAATTTGATTTCAGGGGGATAAAACAATGAAGAAAAAGACGGCTGCGATGCTTTCCGCCGCAGCTTTTGCCGCAGGCAGCGCGCTGACCCTAAAGCTTCAGCAGGAGCTTAAAAAGGACGAAAACAAGCGTGTGCTTTACGACAAGGGCAACAAAACATTCTACGGCGCCTTAAAGGGCATAGCCTCAGTTCTGCCCGAGCCGCCGATGGTCCATTTGGTTGACTATGTAAGCGAAAATTTCTATAAAGGTCACGATGAATTCATCGACAAGCCGAAGAAAGGCGCGAAATGGCGTCTGGGCTTTGCCTGCGACAGCATAATTCCCGACGATATCTCCACCGGAGAATATTATATGGGCGGCTATCTCAGCATCCCCGCGAACAGGGTGGAGGGAGTGCTTGACGGACTTATGTTCCGCTGCATAGCCGTTGACGACGGAAACGGCAGAGGCACCGTGGTTTTCGGCGTTATAGATTCCATAGGCCTCAGCGCCGGCGATATAAGGGAAATCAGAAAAAGACTTTCCGACTTCGCCAAAGAGCACAACATCATCAGCATCAACATAAGCGCGAGCCACTGCCATTCCGGCATTGACACCCAGGGTCTTTGGGGCAATCTCAAAGAGATTTTCCCCACCAACTACAAGGCGGTAAAGAACAGGGAGTTCCACAAGCTCAAGAGCGGCAAGAATCCCAAGCACATGGAAATGATATTCAATATCGCCGTGGATTCCATCAAGAGAGCCGTAGAGAGCATGGAGCCCGGCACCCTTTACAGCGCCACCGTCCCCGGCAGAGGCTACGCAAGGGACAAGAGACCGCCCAATGTGGTTGTCGACGAAATCACCACCTTCAAGTTCGTGCCCGACGACAAGGACAAGAGGCCCACAAGGCTGGTTCTCATGGCAGCGCATCCCACATCCTTCCCGGACAAGAACAAGATGGTCAGCGGCGACTATCCCTATCACATCTGCAACAAGCTGCATAAACTGGGAGAGAACGCTGTATTCTTCCAGGGTCCGCAGGCTTCCATCGCCAGCAACAAGTCGGCGTTCACAGCCTCCGACTCCGAAGAGGACGACCCGCCCTACAAGAAGATGGGCGAGGGCGTAGCGGAATACCTCTACAACCTGCCCGAAGACGAGTATGAGGAAGTAAAGCCCATACTCAACATCCGCCACAGAGAGGTAGTCCTGCCCGTCACCAACTATCTGTATCACATCCTTGGAAAATTGATGATAGTAACCACCATAATGGTAAAGACATCGGGCAGAAAGGACGACCTGGCGGTCATTACCGAGATAGGCTACGCAGAGGTGGGCGACAAAATAAAGTTTGCCCTCATTCCCGGCGAGCTTATGCCTGAAATCTTGCTTGGCGGCTTCTACTCTCATGAAGAGGCATACACCAGAACCGACTGGGCAATGCCGAGCCTTAAAGATATTGCGGGCGAAAAGCTTATCGGCATAGGACTTTGCAACGACGCCATCGGCTACATAGTCCCCGATAACGACTACGGCAGCATTTTCGCTCCCTATCATTATGAGGAATCGGTATCCGTCGGCGAAAAAACCGCTTCGACCATAGTCACCGAATTTATGAAAATGGTTGAAGAAGTCAGGGGTTAATTCGTCATTTGTCCAAAAGCCGGTGAATTTATGCTAATATAGCAAAAGGAACCAGCTTTAGGTTATTAAATACAGAGCTTCTTTCCCCGGGAGCTTTAAAGCAACCGGGGGAAATTTTGCATATTTTTTTCGGGGGAATTTTTGCAATGAAATACCTTTACGAAATGCACCTGCACACTTCAGAGGTCAGCGGCTGCGGCAGAGTTTCGGGTGCGGACTCCGCAGTATTCTATAAAGAAAAGGGCTATGCGGGCATAATCGTCACCGACCATATGGTGCCCAGAGCCTTCCGGGGCATGGAGGACGCCTCATGGGACGAAAAGGTGGACCGCTTTATGGAAGGCTACAAAAAAGCGGTTCAGGCCGCGAAGGACGAAAACTTTGATGTCATCCTCAGCATGGAGCTTCGCTTTATGAGCGAGAGCGAGAACGACTATCTTATCTACGGCTTTACAGAGGAGTGGCTGAGAAACAATCCCGAGCCCTACAACCTGACCTTAAAGCAGTTTAAGAAAATAGCGGATGAGAACGGTTTCCTGATTTATCAGGCTCACCCCTTCAGAGACCACATGACCGTAGTAGATCCCAAGTACCTGCACGGTATCGAGGTGCATAACGGTCACCACGGTCACGACTCAAGAAACCCGATTGCCGAGGCATGGGCGGAGCTCCACGGACTGCCCCAGTCCTCAGGCTCCGACTATCACTATCTTGAGCACCTTGCAAGGGGCGGAATGCTCTTTTATGAGAGAATCAGGACTCCCCAGGACCTTGTAAAGCAGCTTAAAAGCGGACGCTACGGACTTTTCAAGGGCGGATTTTAGGTCATAAGACACCCGGCGTGTTAATTTAGATTTAAGGAGGCATTTATGAAAAACTTTAGGCGAGCAGTATCATTACTCTTGGTTCTCACAGTACTTTGCTTCAGCGTTTCATTCGCTGCGTTTGCCGAGGGCCCGGAAAACGAGGGCGGCCTGCTTACCGTCATGTCCTACAATGTATCGGGACTTCCCTTTGCGGGCGCGGTACAGGGCTCGGAAATCGTGCCCGGCTATCCCAAGGCAGAGCTTTTGGGCGCGCTTATGAATCAGGTTGATGCGGACATCATCGGCGTTCAAGAGGATTTTAACTTCCATGATTCTCTTGCCGCAAAGATGACCAACTTCCCGTATAAGACTTTCTCCAGCGGCCCCATTCCTCTTGGCGACGGTCTCAATATATTCTCAAAGCTGCCTATCTACAATATCTCAAGGCACACATGGGAAAAGAGATACGGAGTATTCAAGGGCGCGGCGGACCGGCTCACTCCCAAGGGATTCCTCTATTCCGTGGTTGAAATTGCAGAGGGCGTTTACATTGACTTCTATGTCCTCCACGCTGACGCCGGCGGCGACCCCCAATCCACTGCCGCAAGAATAGACAACTACAGGCAGCTTACCGAGCACATTAACACTAGACCCCACGACAGAGCCGTAATAGTTGTCGGCGACTTTAACGCGAGGATACTCTCCGGCTTTGAAACCGATATGCTCAATAACCTTATCTTCCCCGCGGGTCTTTCCGATTCATGGGTAGAGCTTTGCAACAACGGCGTTTACAGCACCGAGCCTCAGTTTGAGGAGTACGAGGTATTCGAGTCCATAGATAAGGTTATGTACAAAAACGGCGGCGGCGTTGAGTTCACCCCCGTTGACATTGAGCACTACAAGCTCAAGAACGAGAGAGGCGGTACATACACTGACCATCACGCAACAAAGGTTGTTCTCAGCTACACCGTAAACGAGATAGTTCCCATGAACGAAGAGCTGGCAGAGCCCACACCCCACGACACAGGCTTTATGGCAATGTTCAAAGCCGTCCTCACGGCATTAAAGCTTCTCATCAGCGACCTTGGAAATCTGTTCTAAACAAAAGCCCGACCTTGAGTCGGGTTTATTTTTTGTTTTTAAAAAGCTTTTTGTTGTATCTTTCTTCCTCGCTGAATACGCAGCCGCAGTATTTCTGCATATAAATGCCCATCTCTCTGGCTCTCTGCTGACCTTCTCTGAAATAGGGTCTGAAATCCCTGTAAAGAAACCGAACGCCGTATTTTTCGCCCGTTTTCTCAAAAACTTCTTTTAAAAGCTCGTGATTTTGATATGGGCTTATAAGCAAAGTCGTGGTATACGCTTCAAAGCCGTTATCGGCGGCGTATTCCGCCGCTTTTTCCGCCCTCGTTTCGTAGCAGTAAACGCAGCGGGAATCAAATTCGGGCGTTACATTAATGACAAATTCTCTTAAATTGTAGTAATCCTCTAAGACAAGCTCAAGCCCTGTCTTTTCTGCGTATTCCTTTAAAGCCTCGCGCCTTTGCTTATATTCTGTAAAGGGATGAATATTTGGATTGAACCAATATCCGACGGGTTCAATTCCCTCATTCCTCAGCGTGTCAACGCACATAACAGAGCAGGGCGCGCAGCAAATATGAAGCAGTGTTTTCATTTTTATCATGCCTTCAATTTTTTCTTGTTATAACTTAAATTTCTATGAATTAAAAATAATATACGGTCAAAAATAATAGCGGACACCGAAATCAAGCAAAAATTCTCGTGCGTGTCTGTTTGATTGATATAGATTTGTGATTTGATATAGATTTAGCTGTACACTTGTAAAGGGAAGGAAAGAATTTTTGCGATGTTCCGCAAAGCGGTCTGGTGCCGCGTGCGGCGGTGTCCAAAACAATTTAATATAGCTTGGATTGGGGCTATTGCTCCGCTGAAATCCAAGTGAGGAATGACATCTTAATTGATAGCTTCCAAAGAAGTCTGCGGAGATTTCCGCAGACTTCGAGTTTTTTACATATATGTAATTCTGTCCTTGTATTTTTCGAACATTCTGGCGTTGTACTCATCGCCGCCGTCTAAGTTCGCGCTTCTGAAAACAGGCGGGTCAATGCCTCTTTTTAAAAACTCCGCCACGGACTCCGCACAAAGGGAGTTTATAATCGCCGCGCCCATAATTGTGGAGGTTGGAGCGGTTTTTTCCGCAAAGCCGTCTATTGTGAGCACCGCGTCGCCTATCTCGCCCACATTGTCAATCACCATGTCGCAGACCTCAAAGAGCCTTTTGCCGCTCTCATGGCGTGAGCTTTGAGCCGACGAGTATTTGACGCTTGTGATTGCGACCGTGTAAATGCCCCTTTTCCTTGCCTCAATCGCCATCTCAACGGGAACGCCGTTTCTGCCTGAAACCGAGTGAATCACAAGCAAATCTCCCTTTGAAATGGGAACGGAATTAAGTATCTCATGGGCGTATTCGGATTTTCTTTCAAGCACGGAGGTATCCGTTACGGGAACGGTGTCAAGGGTCAGACCCTTTGGCAGTATGGGATTCGCAATTACAAGACCGCCCGTTCTGTAAAAGGCTTCCTGAGCGAGAATTCCCGCGTGGGAGCAGCCGAAGAAGAATACCTTTCCGCCGCTTTCCACCGTGTCAACAAGCTTAATAGCCAGCGCCTTTATGTTTTCTTCCTGGGTTTTAAGGAGTTCGTCTAGTTTTTGGTGCAGAATCTCAAAATACTTTCCGGTATAAGACATAAGGCCCCTCCAAATATTTTCGAAAAGGGTAGTCCCCCAAATTTACTGTTTAATTCCCGCCGAAAAGGGTAATCTCACCGTCCGCGGCGCCGTTATCGGTTACAAGGTTTACCTGCGGCAGAGTGGTGGTGGGTCCGGAAGGCTTTGTGGTCGTGGTGGGTTTTGTTGTTGTGGCAGAGCCTTTGGTGGTAAGCTCAAATTCCTTATCCAGTTTTGCCACCATTCTGAGAATCAGCCTTGCGTCAGCGGCGGTTACCTTGCCGTTTTGGTCCACATCCGCTATAAATTCCTGCTCTTTTGAGAGCGTTTGCAGCTTTGCGACATGCCTTAGCACAAGCCTTGCGTCGGATGCCTGAACCTTGCCGTTTTTGTCCACATCGCCCGCAAGCACTGTGGAGGCGTTAAGCAAAAAGGCAAAGACAATTGACACGATTATAAGCGAAGCCGCAAAGAGCTTAATTGAGTTTTTCATTCTTTTCTCCTCCGCAAAAATGCCACTTCCTTTTTTTCCATTGTAGCACATAGCAAAAAGGAGAACAAGACCGAAAAAACGCTTAAAACTTAGAAAATTTAAGCAATCAGCGGCTTTCTCGCCCATGCGGAAAAAATGCCGAAAGGGAGCGCCGACGGAAATTCCGCCCCGCTTTTTTCTGCTGCGCCCCGGCTCGAAACGGAAAAACCGCCTCAAGCACAAACCGCCCCATAGGGGCGGCTGTATTTATTTTAATTCCGCTATCGTTACTCCGTCCTCGCCCTCGCCAAAGGTGCCAAGGCGGAATGTCTTTATCTGCGGGTGCTTTCTTAAATGCTGATGAACAGCGGCTCTGAGTTTTCCCGTGCCTTTGCCGTGGATTATGGTAATCTCATGGAGTCCCGCTATAACAAGGGAGTCAATCGCCAAATCCACTACTGGCAGAGCCTCGTCCACAGTCATGCCGCGAATGTCGCAGCGGGTATCCTGAGAAGCGAGCACCTTATGCTCCGACTTTACGCTCTTAATCGTGTTGTATGTGCTCTGGGCGCTCTTTTCCTTCTTAGCCTTGCCGGCGATAAGTCTTAGTCTTTCCTTGGCGACGCGCATCTTAATGCCGCCGATCTGGACCTCGGCGTTCTCGCTCTTTTCGTCATAGCTTGAAACAACGCCCTCGCAGCCCATGTCCACAAGCAGCACTCTGTCGCCGATTTTAAGAGTTTCGGGCGGCTCGTCAAAGGCGGCCTCGGAGCGGGCGCTCATTGAAACGGGATTTAAGGAGTCCTCAAGGGCGTTTATGCTGCTTCTGAGCTTTCGCTTCAGCTCCGCCGCGCCGCCGTGCTGCTTTATTTCCTCGCTCTCTTTTCTGAGCCTTTCAAGCTCAGCCATAAAGTCGGCGGCCTCTCTCTTTGCCCTGTCGGCAAGGCGTATTGCCTCGGTCCTTGCCTTTTCAAGCTCCTTTTCGCTTTGCTGAATAGCCTTTTCCAGCCTCTCTTTAGCCTCACTGAGAAGTCTCTCCGCCTCTCTCTTTTCCTCAAGAGCCTGCCTTAATTTCTTCTCAGCCTCAAAACGCTTTTCCTCAAGGGCGGTGACAAGGCTTTCGAACTTAATGTTCTCGCCGGAGACTAAGCTCTTTGCCTTTTCGGTTATCTCCATGGGCAGTCCCAGCTTTTCGGAGATGGCAAAGGCGTTGGAGCGTCCGGGTATGCCCGTCAAAAGCCTGTATGTGGGCTTGAGTGTATTTACATCAAACTCGCAGGAGGCGTTTTCCACCCTCTCGGTCTGCAGAGCATAAGCCTTCAGCTCCGCATAGTGGGTGGTGGCGGCTATTTTCGCTCCCTTCCGCCTTATATGCTCCAGAATCGCAATCGCAAGGGCGGCGCCCTCTACGGGGTCGGTGCCGGCGCCCAATTCGTCTATGAGCACAAGGCTGCCCTCGGAGCATTCCTCAATTATCTTTACAATGTTCGTCATGTGGGAGGAGAAGGTTGAAAGGGACTGCTCAATGCTCTGCTCGTCGCCGATGTCCGCAAAGACGCCCTTAAAGACGCAGACCTTGCTGTTTTCCGACGCGGGGATGAAAAGCCCGCACATGGCCATGAGCGTAAGAAGTCCCAGCGTCTTAATGGAAACCGTCTTGCCGCCCGTATTCGGACCCGTAATTATAAGGGCGTCATAGTCAAAGCCGAGCTTTAAGTCAATGGGCACAACTTTGTCCTGGGGGATAAGCGGGTGCCTTGCCCTTTTAAGCTCAATAAGCCCCTTGTCGTTTAATTCGGGAGCGGAGGCCTTCATGCTGTAGGCAAGAGCCGCCTTAGCGAAAATGAGATTCAGCTCAGCCGCGGCCTTTGTGCTCTGCTTTATGGGAGCGGCAAAACTGCCTGCTTCTGAAGAAAGGTAGGTGATAATCCTTTCGATTTCGTCCCTTTCTTCGCTTAAAAGCATTCTTATTTCGTTATTTGCCTCAACCACGGCGGAGGGCTCTATAAATACCGTAGCTCCGCTGGATGAGGTATCGTGCACAAGACCCGCCACTTCTCCTCTGTGTTCAGCCTTAACGGGCACCACATATCTGCCGTTCCTTTGGGTAACAATCGGCTCCTGCAGAATCTTTCTGTAATGCGCGGAGCGGATAAGGCTCTCAAGCTGCTCTTTTATCCCCGCCGTCTTCCTGCGGATTTTCCTTCTTATATCCGCAAGCGCCGGGGAGGCGGTGTCGGCGATTTCATCCTCGGATATAATCGCCTTCGTTATGCTCTCCTCCAATGCCTTGTTAGGAATTAGCTCGGAGAAAAGAAAATCAAGGCTCGACCCGCCGCCGCAGTTTCTGCGCCATTCGCTTAGGGCGCGGATGACCCTGAGGGACTCGGCTATGTCCAAAAGCTCCCTTGTTGAAAGAACGCTGCCCGCCGCAGCCCTCGCAAGGGCATTGTCCACATTTTTAAGCCCGCTGAAAGATGGGGCTGAAAAACGGGCAATCAGGGCATAGGCGTCCTTTGTCTGCTCAAGAAGGAAATTCGCCCTGTCAAGCCTTGTTTCGGGCATAATGGCGAGAGCCATTTCGTAAGCGTCGGAGCAGGCGGTCAGCCCCGCCAGTTTTTCGAGTATCTTATCAAGTTCCAGAACCTTTACCGCTCTTTTAAACGAGTTTTCCATTTAACCTCCCGTGAAAATAAGACGGCTTTTAAAAAAGCCGTCATTTGCTTATTTTGAAAAATCATTAAGTATCTTTAAAGCCAAATCGGGCACATCTGTTATTATACCGTCATAGCCCCATTCTATGAAAGTCTTGATTACATAATCCGTATTGATGGTCCATGCGTTGACCTTAAGGTCGTTCTTATGGGCCTCCTCTATGAAATCCTCATCGACTATCAGGAATACGGGATGCAGATGTGTCGCGCCTACGCTCTTGGCGTAGCCGATGGGATCGGGGATAACCTTTGCCGCGATTTCGCACACAGGGTCATAAAGAACGCCCGTCATAACCTTGTCGTCAAGTCGCCTTGCCTCTTTAAGCACTTCCTCGCTGAAGCTGGAGATAAGCAGGTTCTCGTAGCAGCCGCACTCCTTGGCAAGGTCGATAACGCCCTTTACTATTGACAAATCGTTGTTCGCCGGTTTTTTGATTTCGACATTGACTATCTCAAGACCCTGAGCCACCTCGTAGAACTCTCTCAGAGTGGGGATTTTCTCCCCCGCGAACTCGGGTGAAAAATATGAGCCGAAATCGTACTGCCTTAATTCCTCAAGGGTCATATCGCAAATTGCGCCGGTGCCGTTGGAGGTGGCATCTATCGTGGGGTTATGGCAAACCACAATGACCCCGTCTTTTGTAAGATGAACATCGTTTTCAAAGCCGTGAGCCCCCATGGCTTTTGCCTTTTTAAAAGCCGCAAGCGTATTCTGAGGAGCAGCCTTTGATGCTCCCCTGTGAGCGATGATTTTTGTCATTTGGCAAATCTCCTTTTGGCGTGATTTTCTAACATTATAATATAATTTCACCAATTTGTTAATACCTTGACAGGCTTAGAGTTTGAACTTATTGTTAAATCTTCTTAATTCTCTTTTGTTCGATTGACTTCTAAAAATCTCGGTGCTACACTATTGGAGATACTCACATAGAAAACGGCGCGCCTCGGCATTTTATGTATATTTTGCACAAAATGGGAGCGCTCCGCCGCAAAAAAACAAAGGGGGAAGCAAAGTGTTTACCGTCCCAAATTTGAAGCTTAAAATCAACAAGATAATAGGCTCAATTCTTGTTGCTATTCTGAGTGTGGGCTATTACCTCGGACTTAGCTTTGACATTCAGGGCGTGCGTTATGACAAGTCATCGGTTTTGACCTATTGTTTTTATGACTCCACATATAAGCTCGGCAAAAACGAGTTTATAGGCAAGAACGAGACCTACAACATCCACCTTGCGAAGAATGAGTACGAGGCATGCCAGATTGCCGTTCGCTCAAAGATGAACAGCACCCACAGAAAATACACCATAGAGTTCTCCCAGTTTGTGAACGAGAACGGCGATGTTCTTCCCTCCGAAGTTTTTGAGGAGAAGTACATAGCATGCGTCAGCGACAAGAACTACGGCACATTCCCCGACGCTCTTGTAAAATACGCTCCCGCTCCTTTCAGTCTGAGCCCGCAGCAGAACAAGGTTTTCTACATTCAGGTTCACGCTGGCAAGGACACCCCCGCCGGCACATATAAGGCAACAATCACCGCAAGAAGCAGCGGTCACGACAACGACAAGGTTCAGTTCATAGCCGAGGTTACCGCAACCGTCTGGAACTTTGAGCTGCCCGACACCCCCTCCTGCGAGACCGCGTTTGGACTCAGCAAATACAACATTGTAAACGCCTACTACGCAAACAATGACCCCGAGCGCGCTCAGGCACTATATGAGCAGTATTACGAATACCTTGTAAACAGAAAGATATCCCCCTACAACCTGCCCGTTGACATTCTCTCAGACGAGGCGGACGCATACATGAGCGACCCCAGAGTCACCTCGTTCATTATCCCCTACTACAGCGACGACGCTACCCTTGTCGCCGCTTACAACAAGGTTCAGTCCAACCCCGAATGGGCTAAGAAGGGCTACTTCTATCCCATTGACGAACCCTCCAGCCTTGAGGACTACGGCAGATACAACGCTATTGTTGAAAGACTTGACAGACTCTGCCCCGGCTTTAAGATGGTAACACCCTTCTATCAGGCAAGCATTAAGGAAGGCGGCAAGACCTACCACGCCACAGAGCTCCAGAGCGCGAGCAAGATAGTGTGCCCCCTTACCTCCTGCTTTAACAATAAGACTTTCTTGGAGCAGATTGACAAGCGCAGAGCCGACGGCTCAAAGATTTGGTGGTATGTATGCTGCTCACCCCAGGGAAGCTACTGCAATATCTTCACCCACTGGGAAGGCATTAAGGGCAGACTCCTTCTGTGGCAGCAGAAGCAGTTCAATGTTCAGGGTCTCCTCTATTGGGACACCACCTATTGGAAGGATGTAGTATCACCGTGGGGCGACGCTCTCACAACCCCGTGGACGGGCAACGACACCTTCGGCGACGGCTCTCTCCTTTATCCCGGTCAGGACGGCCCCGTTGCCTCCCTCAGACTTGAGGAAATCGCCGACGGCATTGAGGACTATGAGTACCTGACAATTGCCGAAGAACTTTTCGGCAGGGACTATATAAACAATAAGATCGCCAAGGTTACAAACACCCTCACAGACTACACCCTTGACGACTCCCTCCTCGCAAAGGTACGCGTTGAAATCGGCAACGACATAAACAACGCTATGTCGGGCAATTAAGCTTTAACAACAAAAGGCAGGCTCGTCCTGCCTTTTTTATTAAGGAAAGGAGAGCATTATGTTTGACAGTTTCAAAAGTCTTTCGGGAGCGGCTAAAGGCTTGAGCCAAAACCTGAAAGTGATTGCGGAATACGGCTCAGTCTCAAAAATCCTTGAGGACATAAAAACAGAGGGCGGGGAGATAAAAGAAATACAATTTGTCCTTTTATCACCGGACGAACTCGGGAAAAAAGCCGCCGAAATTTTCCCCGACGCTCCCGCTCCCATTTCGGACGCTTACATAATCCTTTCGGAAGGCGATAAACTGACAGCCTATTCATCCACAAAGGCGGGTCTGCACTTTGCCGCCGGAGCCATAAAAAGGCATATCCTCTGCGGCGGCATTAAAGAGGGAGAAATCTACAACACTCCCGATGTCCCCTTCAGATGCGTAAAGATGTATCTGCCCGCAAGGGAGGACATTCCCGTCTTTTTTGAAATCATCGAGCTGTGCGTCGCTTTGGGCTGCAACGCCGTAATGCTGGAAATCGGCGGCGCCATGGAATATAAGCTCCACCCCGAAATCAACGAAGGCTGGGTAGAATATTGCGATATGTTCCGTGACGAGCCCGGCGCCACAGACAAATTCAAAGCTCAGTTCGATTTTCATAAAAACTCCATACATTCCGAAAACGGCGGAGGCTATTTTCTCACGCAATCCGAAGTCCGCGCCCTTGCCGACTACTGCGAGGAACGGGGTCTGGAGGTCATCCCAGAGGTTCCCTCACTCAGCCACTGCGATTATCTCCTCACAAGGCACAAGGAGCTGGGCGAGCGTCGGGAGGACCCATGGCCCGATACCTACTGCCCATCAAGAAAAGAATCCTATGAGCTTATCTTTGATGTGCTGACCGAGGTTATTGAGGTTTTCCGCCCCAAGAGAATAAACATCGGTCACGACGAGTTCTACACATTAAAGCTTTGCCCGCTTTGCAAAGACAAGGACGGCAGCGAAATCTTTGCCGAGGATATAAATAAAATCCACGCATTCCTAAAGTCAAAGGGCGTAGGCACTGTCATGTGGGGCGAAAAGCTCCTTGCCTTTTGCGCAAGGGACGGTCAGCCCATGGGCGGCATGGAACGCTATAAAGAGAGACCGAACCTTTACATCCCCGAAACCTACAAGGCAAGGGACCTTATTTCAAAGGAGATTGAGATTCTCCACTGGTACTGGTGCGTGAACAGGGACTGCGAAACGCAGCTTTTTGACAGGGGCTTTACCCTTTATTTCGGCAACTTCTCCGCCGTTGCCATGGACGACTGGAAAGGAAGGCTCAAAAGGGGAGTCAAGGGTATTTGCATATCAAACTGGAGCCGCCTGGACATCCTCCATATGCAAAGGAACACAGTCCTTTTAGAAATGGCGCTTTCCTCAATGATGATTTGGAATCCGAATTACAGCGAAAAGAATTTTGCGGAGAATATCATCAAGGCGTCCGATTTGCTCTACCGCCTGAAGAATTACAAGACCCTGAGGGGAAAGCATATCGAAATCCGCCATGCGGTAAACTTACGCCATGAGCACAAACCCTTTGTTGACGGCAATTTCATTGATTATGAAAAGGACTATTTGGGCGAGTATGAGATTGTCTGCAAAAACGGCGAGAAACTGACAGTGCCGATTTATTACGGGCTAAATATCGGCTGCATGGACGGCAGATGGGTGATGACACCGTCAAGCAGGGCAAGGTATGTGGGCAACGAGTTTGACACCCACATTCTCGAGCCTGCCTACACCTGCCGCATAGAAAGGGACGGCGGCAAAACCTTCTATGTAATTGCGGTGAGCGTTAACGACGATGTTGAGAGCATAAAACTGAACACACACCTTGACCCAAGTTTCTTTGAATGGCAAGTGCTTTAATGCCAAGCCAAACCAAAACCGAGAGCCGCGCGCCCGCGCCGCCCTCGGTTTTTTGTTTCTATTATATATATGTATCCCCGCCAAACAACCGAAGGGACTTTAATCAGTCCTCCGAATCCCCGCCGCCCCGCCGAGGTCGCCCCGTCCGCAAGGAGCAGACATTTCGCAAAGAGAGTAGCCGCCGTCAGTGCCACCGCCCCCGCCCACGGGGATTTCCCGTAACCGCTGCTCCATCCGCCGAGTGTCACCAAGACACAGGGGGTACTGCAAGCCGCCACCGCCGAGGGGCCTTCATTCCTTCCTCCGAATCCCCGCCCCTCCGCCGAGGTCGCCCGGCGCCGGAAAGAAATAGCCCGCAAGCTGACAACGCCCGCCCGCTAAGTGTCGCCCCGCCGCGGCCCAGCTGGCACAGAAAAGGGGCGATGACGCAAAGAAAAAGCAGCGCCCCTGTATTTCCCGCTTGATATTATGCGAGAAGGGGCATATAATAAAAGCCGTTAATGCGCCGGCGGCTTTAGTTTTTTCTCGCTTAAAAAACGCCCGGATTTTCTAAATTTCGATACATTTTTCGCATTAAAGCTCATATAATATGCTTAACTTGCAAAAATTATTATTAAATTAGAATAAATTTTAAAATTCTACTTGCATTGAGCTTTGTTTTGTGATATGATTTTCGAGCGTGTAAAAGGGCTTTGTATATAAAGCTCTTTTATACAGTAATTAAGGCGATGATGCGGAAGGTGGCTGCTCTTTGAAGCAGGGAATTTCCGCGGAGTATGTCCGATTCGAAAACCGGGCGATCTAAGGGTCTTTTTGCGGTTTTTTGCCGAAAAAATGCCCTAAATTGAGATTTTAGCAACCCGGAAATACCGAGATTTCCGGCTTTTTTTACGGAAGCAAGCGGAATACCCGGAGCAGTTGTTAAAATCCTTGCCCGCCTAAACTAAAGGAGGCAAATTTATGGCAGTAAAAGAGAAAATCAGAATCAGGCTTAAGAGCTACGACCACAACCTTGTTGACAAGGCAGCAGAGAAAATCGTAGAAACAGCCAAGCGCACAGGCGCGAGAGTTTCTGGCCCCGTGCCGCTGCCCACAGAGAAAGAGGTTATCACCATCCTCAGAGCTGTTCACAAGTATAAGGACTCCAGAGAGCAGTTCGAGCAGCGCACACACAAGAGGCTCATCGATATTCTCCGTCCCTCTAACAAGACGGTTGAGGCTCTTACCGAACTCCAGCTTCCCGCTGGCGTGGACATCGAGATTAAGCTGTAACAGGCTTTTTCGGCATAATCTACGGCGCAGATTAAGTCTGCTCTTATAAAGTGCCGCAGATCATGTTGACAATCAGTCAACCAATAATCTGACAGGAGGAAATTCAATGCAAAAAGGTCTTATAGGCAAAAAGATCGGTATGACACAGCTTTTTGACGAAAAGGGAAATGTTATTCCCGTAACTGTTATAGAGCTTGGTCCCTGCCCGGTCGTACAGAAGAAGACCGTTGAAACCGACGGCTATGACGCAGTACAGCTCGGTTTCGGCGAAGTAAAGGTTCAGAGAGTCAACAAACCCGTTAAGGGACATTTCGCAAAGGCAAATGTAGCTCCCAGAAAGTACCTTAAGGAGTTCAGACTTGACGATGTAAGCTCCCTCAATGTTGGCGACATCATCAAGGCAGACATCTTTGAAGTCGGCGAGAAAGTTGATGTAACAGGCATCACCAAAGGTAAGGGAACAGCCGGCGTCATTAAGAGATGGAACTTCAGTCGTCTTAAGGAGTCCCACGGCTCCGGTCCTGTTGTCCGCAAGGGCGGTTCAATAGGCTCCAACTCAGACCCCTCAAGAGTATTCAAGGGCAAGAGGATGGCAGGCCGTCTCGGTCATGAAAAGGTTACAATTCAGAATCTGGATGTTGTCAAGGTTGACGCCGAAAACAATCTTATCGCTGTTAAAGGCGCAGTTCCCGGTCCCCGCGGCGGCATCGTGTTTGTAACTGACAATGTCAAGAAAGCGTAAGGGAGGAAAGACAGATGCCAATTGTACCAGTATATAACGCAGCCGGCGAAAAGATTGACGATATAACCCTTAAGGATGAAATATTCGCAATCGAGCCGAACACACACGCTGTTCATTTAGCTGTTGTCAGCTATCTTGCAAATCAGCGTCAGGGCACCCAGTCCACCCTTACCCGTGCAGAGGTAAGCGGCGGCGGCAGAAAGCCCTGGAGACAGAAGGGCACAGGCCGCGCAAGGCATGGCTCCATCAGAGCTCCCCAGTGGCGTCACGGCGGCGTAGCGCTCGGCCCCAAGCCCCGCGATTATGTAAAGCAAGTTAACAAGAAGGTTAAGAGGCTTGCTCTCAAGTCCGTTCTGTCGGCCAAGCTCAGCGCTGACGAAATCAAGGTTCTTGACAGCTTCGGCCTTGAAGCCGTAAAGACTAAAGAAGCTCTCAAGGTTCTCAAAAACCTTGACACCGGCAAGAAGACTCTCATCGTTCTTCCCGAAAAGGACGACATAGTCTATCTCAGCACCCGCAACATCTGCGGCGTTAAGACTGTAACGGTGGATTCACTTAATGTATATGATCTGGTCAACTGCAATACCGTTCTCTTCCTCAGGAATGCAGTTACCGCGTTAGAGGAGGTTTATGCATGAGCAAGCTCCCGCAGGATATCATCATCCGCCCCATCATCACAGAGGAAAGCATGAAGGGCGCGCCTGTTAAGAAGTACGCGTTCCAGGTAGCCAAAGACGCCAACAAGATAGAGATAGCCAAGGCTGTCGAAAAGCTCTTCGGCGTTGAGGTCGCAAAGGTTAACACCATGAATGTTAAGGGTCACCTTCGCAGATACGGCAGATACGAGGGCTACAGACCCAACTGGAAGAAGGCTGTCGTAACTCTTACCGAAAAGTCAAAGCCAATCGAGTTCTTTGACGGTTTACTCTAATTTGATTTAAGCCGAAAGTATTTCCGGTTTAATAGGCACGGCGAAGTATGGAGCTTCAGCCACTCCGCGAAGCCGAAGCCGCAGAAAATATCTGTAATTATTCCTAATATCATCGTTTAGGAAAGAAAGGCGAGTGACATAATGTCAGTTAAGGTCTATAAGCCGACATCAAACGGAAGACGCAATATGTCGGTTACTGATTATTCAGTGCTTTCAAAGGTAGAACCTGAAAAGAGCCTGCTTGAGCCCCTGCGCAAAAAATCCGGCAGAAACAGCTACGGCAGGATCACAGTCCGTCACAGAGGCGGCGGAAACCGCAGAAAGTACCGTATTATTGACTTTAAGAGAAGCAAGTTCGGCGTACCCGCTGTTGTTCAGACCATCGAGTACGACCCCAACCGCACGGCACACATCGCTCTGATTCAGTATGAAGACGGCGAGAAGAGCTATATCTTGGCTCCCGAAGGCCTCAAAGTAGGCGACACCGTAGTTGCGGGTCCCGACGCGGACATCAAGGTAGGCAACGCACTTCCTCTTGCAAACATCCCGGTGGGTACATTCGTACACAATGTTGAGATGCACCCCGGCAGAGGCGGCCAGATAGCAAGAGCCGCAGGTCAGGCAGCGCAGCTCATGGCTAAAGAAGGCAATCTTGCACTTCTGCGCCTCCCTTCAGGCGAGCTCAGAAATGTACCTGCGGAATGCATAGCCACAATAGGCAATGTTGGTAATCAGGAGCACGAAAATGTTAAGATCGGCAAGGCAGGCCGCACCCGTCACATGGGTCGCCGTCCCACAGTTCGCGGTTCAGCCATGAACCCTGTTGACCATCCCCACGGCGGCGGTGAAGGCAAGGCTCCGATCGGAAGACCCGGCCCTGTTACCCCTTGGGGCAAGCCTGCTCTCGGATACAAGACACGCAAGAAGAAGAACAAGTCCAACAAGTTTATTGTTAAGCGTCGTAACCAGATTTAATCGAGGAAAGGAGCAGGATTTATGGGTAGAAGCGTTAAAAAAGGACCTTATGTCGATAAAAAGCTGTTAGCTAAAGTCAGACAGATGAACGAAAAGGGCGAGAAAATCGTTATCAAGACCTGGAGCCGCAGCTCTACTATTTTCCCCGATTTTGTAGGCCATACCTTTGCAGTTCATGACGGTCGCAAGCATGTTCCCGTTTATGTTACGGAGGATATGGTAGGTCATAAACTCGGAGAGTTTGCACCAACCCGCACATTCCGCGGACACGCAGGCTCTAAGACATCCAACACAGGCAAATAATCGGTCAAAAGGAGTGTAAACTATGGAAGCAACCGCAAAGGCAACTTTTCTTCGCGTAGCGCCGAGAAAGATTCAGATAGTTCTCGACCTTATTCGTAATAAGTCTGCCGAAGAAGCTTTAGCAATCCTCAAATACACGCCCAAGGCCGCGTGTGAGCCACTGCTTAAGCTCCTTAAGTCCGCAATTGCAAATGCGGAAAACAATCATGATATGAATGTAGCATCCCTTTATGTAGCTGAGTGCTATGTGAGCCAGGGTCCCACGCTCAAGCGCATAAGACCCAGAGCTCAGGGCCGTGCTTACAGGATAAACAAGAAGACCTCGCACGTGACACTGGTGCTCAAAGAGAGAGAATAAAGGGAGGAGGCAAAGATAATGGGACAGAAAGTTAATCCCACCGGTCTGAGAATAGGCGTTATAAAGGACTGGGAGTCAAAGTGGTACGCCGACAAAAAAACCTTCAGCAACAATCTCATCGCCGACTATAAGCTCAGAGAGTATCTCTATGAGACCCTCAAGGCAGCAGGCGTTCCCAAGATTGAGATAGAGCGCGACACAAGAAGAGTTCGTGTTAATATACACTGCGCAAAGCCCGGCATCGTTATCGGCAAGGGCGGAGCTGAAATCGAAAAGCTCAAGGCACAGTGCAAAAAGATTCTCGGAACCGATGAAGTTATAATCAACATCGTAGAAGTTAAGCAGCCTGACCTTAACGCTCAGCTTGTAGCAGAAAACATCGCTGCCCAGCTTGAAAGAAGAATTTCCTTCCGTCGTGCCATGAAGCAGGCTATCGGCCGCGCAATGCGTCTCGGCGCAAAGGGCATTAAGACTCAGGTAAGCGGACGCCTCGGCGGCGCGGAAATCGCCCGTACAGAGCATTATCACGAAGGCACAATTCCGCTTCAGACAGTCAGAGCCGACATCGACTACGGCTTTGCCGAAGCACATACCACATACGGCCGCATAGGCGTTAAGGTTTGGATTTATCAAGGCGAGGTATTCCACGATACCCGCAGCAACAGAAACAAGAGGGAAGGGAGAGCTGGCCATGCTGCTACCAAAGCGCGTTAAATATCGCAGAGTACAGAGAGGACGCCTTAAGGGTGCGGCAAGCAGAGGTACAAAAATCACATACGGTGATTTCGGTCTTGTAGCTCTTGAGCCCGCATGGATTACCTCAAATCAGATTGAGGCAGCCCGTGTCGCAATGACCCGTTATATCAGGCGTGGCGGTCAGGTTTGGATAAAGATATTCCCTGACAAGCCGATTACAGAAAAGCCCGCCGAGACCCGAATGGGTTCCGGTAAAGGTTCACCCGAATACTGGGTAGCCGTTGTTAAGCCCGGCCGTGTTATGTTCGAAATCGGCGGCGTAAGCGAGGAGCTTGCCAGAGAGGCTATGCGCCTTGCAGCACACAAACTGCCTATCAAGTGCAAGTTTGTTACCAAGAAGGAACAGGATGGTGAGCAGGAATGAAAGCATCCGAATTCAGAAAGATGACAGCCCAGGAGCTGGATGCTAAGCTCCTTGAGCTGAAGGACGAACTTTTTAAATTGCGTTTCCAGCAAACCATCAACCAGCTTGAAAACCCCATGCGCATCAGGGCCGTGAAAAAGGACATCGCACGCTTGCTGACAGTAAAGCGCGACAAAGAGCTTCATGGCTCTGAATCGTAAGACAAGGGAGGAAAGCGCTAATGGAAAGAAATTTAAGAAAAACCCGTGTCGGCGTCGTTGCAAGCGATAAGATGGATAAGACAGTTGTTGTAGCTGTTAAAGACCGTGTTAAGCACCCTCTTTACAAAAAGATTGTCAACCGCACCATTAGACTTAAGGCTCATGACGAGAACAACGAGTGCCGCGTAGGCGACAGAGTATTGATTATGGAAACCCGTCCGCTCTCCAAGGAGAAGAGATGGCGTGTCGCCGAAATTATAGAGAAAGCCAAGTAAGGAGGCAGACAAAGTGATTCAGCAACAAACACTTCTCAAAGTCGCCGACAATACAGGCGCAAAAGAGATTATGTGCATCAGAGTGCTCGGCGGTTCCGGCAGGAAATACGCCAACATCGGAGATGTTATTGTCGCTTCTGTTAAAAAGGCTACGCCCGGCGGCGTTGTTAAAAAAGGTGATGTGGTAAAGGCCGTTGTTGTCAGAAGTGCCTTTGGCGTTCACAGAAACGATGGAACTTACATTCGCTTTGATGAAAACGCAGCTGTTATTATCAGAGATGACAAGAACCCGAGAGGCACCCGTATTTTTGGACCGGTTGCAAGAGAACTGAGAGACAAAGACTATACCAAGATTCTCAGCCTTGCTCCCGAAGTGCTTTGATGGGAGGTCGTAGATATGAAGAAGAAGGTTCATGTTAAGACCGGGGATACGGTTTTGGTTATAAAAGGCAAGGACCGCGGCAAGACCGGCAAGGTTCTTGAGGTCAGCCCCGAAGAGGGCAAGGTTATTGTTGAAGGCATCAACATCGTAACCAAGCATGTTAAACCCCGCAGAATGGGCGAGCCCGGCGGCCTTATCAAGGCTGAAGCTGCCCTCTATGCCGATAAGGTTCAGCTTGTTTGCCCCAAGTGCGGCAAGCCCACCAGAGTCGGCCATGCATTTGACTCAGAAGGCAAAAAAGTCAGAGTATGCAAGAAGAGCGGCTGTGCTGCTCAGTTTGAATAAGGAGGAGCGGACAGAGAATGCCTAAGATGCCCAGATTAAAAGAATTATATTTAAACGAAGTCGCTCCCGCACTTATGAAGAAGTTCAATTACAAGAGCGTCATGCAGATTCCGAAGCTCGACAAGGTAGTTATCAATGTCGGCTGCGGTGAAGCAAGGGATAATCCGAAGGTCCTCGACCATGTAGTATCCGACATAGCACAGATTACAGGCCAGAAGCCTGTTGTGGTAAAGGCTAAGAAGTCTGTTGCCAACTTCAAAATCCGTGCGGGCATGCCTAACGGCGTTAAGGTTACACTCCGTGGCGACAGGATGTACGAGTTCCTTGACAGACTGTTCAACCTTGCGCTTCCCAGAGTGCGCGACTTTAGAGGAATAAATCCGAATTCATTCGACGGCAGAGGAAACTATGCCCTCGGTGTTAAAGAGCAGCTTATCTTCCCGGAAATCGATTACGACAAGATCGATAAGGTTCGCGGCATGGATATCGCAATAGTAACCACAGCAAAAACTGATGAAGAGGCCCGTGAGCTTCTGGCTCTTATGGGCGCACCGTTTACAAGATAAGGGGGAGGGTTTTAAATGGCAAAGACATCTATGATAATCAGGTCTCAGAGACCGGCGAAGTATTCAACCAGGCAGCACAACAGATGCAAGATTTGCGGAAGACCCCACGCTTATCTCCGTAAATATGGTGTTTGTCGTATATGCTTCAGGGAACTTGCCCATAAGGGTCAAATCCCCGGAGTCAAGAAAGCAAGCTGGTAAACAGCTATTGAGCAAAGGAGGTTAACCTGATGCAGATTACCGATTCCATCGCCGATATGCTCACAAGAATCAGAAACGCTACATCGGCAAAGCATGACACAGTGAGCGTCCCGGCGTCAAACATCAAGAAGGCGATAGCTCAAATTCTTCTTGACGAGGGATATATTAAAGGCTTTAAGGTAATTGACGACGGTAAGCAGGGCGTAATCGAAATCGCTCTGAAGTACGGTCCCAACAAAACAAGCGCTATTACCGGACTCAGAAGAGTATCTAAGCCCGGACTTCGTATATACACAAATTGCGAGAATATGCCCAAGGTTATGAGAGGACTTGGCATAGCCATAATCTCTACATCAAAGGGTGTTATGACTGATAAGGACGCACGCAAGCTTAATGTCGGCGGCGAAGTCCTTGCATTTATCTGGTAAGGAGGACTAAGGGATGTCACGTATAGGCAAAAAGCCGATTCCTGTTCCGGCCGGCGTCGAAGTTAACATTGCCGGCAATGTAGTGACTGTAAAGGGTCCCAAGGGCACTCTTACTGTAAATGCTCACAGGAACATGAAGGTAGCCCTTGAGAACGGTGAAATTATTGTTACCCGCCCCAATGATGATAAAGAGAACAGAGCCCTCCATGGCCTTACCCGTTCTCTTATCGCAAACATGGTAGAGGGCGTTACAAACGGATTTAAGAAAGAGCTCGAAATCAACGGCGTAGGATACAGAGCAGCTGCCCAGGGCGGCAAGAAGATAACCCTCAATGTGGGCTATTCCCACCCCGTTGACTTGGAGGCTCCCGCAGGCGTTACAGTAGAAACTCCTGCTCCCAACAAAATAGTTATTACCGGTGCGGATAAGCAGGCTGTCGGCGAGTTCGCAGCCCAGGTCAGAAAGGTTCGTCCGCCTGAGCCCTATCACGGTAAGGGCATCAAGTATTCCGACGAGGTAATTCGCCGCAAGGAAGGCAAGGCCGGTAAGGGCGGAAAGTAAAGGAGTGAAGGCAAATGGTAAACAGACCAGATTCCAATAAAGCAAGAATTAAGCGTCACAAGAGAGTACGCGCAAAGGTTAAAGGCACACCCGAGTGCCCGAGGCTTAATGTTTTCCGTTCACTCAAGCATATTTACGCCCAGCTTATAGACGATGTTAACGGTGTAACACTTGTTTCAGCGTCAACCGTCGAAAAGGGCTTTGAGGGTTACGGCGGAAATGTTGAAGCCGCAAGAAAAGTAGGCAAACTCATTGCAGAGAGAGCAGCGGAAAAGAACATTGAAAAGGTTGTTTTTGACCGCGGCGGTTATATCTATCACGGCCGTGTTAAGAGCTTGGCCGAAGGCGCCCGCGAGGGTGGACTGAAGTTCTAAGAAGAGGAGGAATACTTTTGGCTAAGTTTGAAGCGCAGGAAAAGTCAGAATTCAAAGAGCGCTTAGTCGCTATTAACCGCGTTGCCAAGACGGTTAAGGGCGGTCGCATTTTCAAGTTCTCTGCTCTTGTTGTTGTCGGCGATGAAAACGGCACCGTAGGCTTCGGTCTCGGCAAATCGGGCGAAGTTCCGGATGCTATCCGCAAGGCAATAGAAGACGCAAAGAAGAACCTTATCAAGGTTTCCCTCAAGGGTACAACAATTCCTCACGAGGTTATCGGCAAATTCGGCTCCGGCGTAGTGCTTATGAAGCCCGCCGCACCCGGTACCGGCGTTATTGCCGGCGGCGCAGTCCGTGCCGTAGTTGAAACAGTTGGCATTAAAGACATCCGCACAAAGGCATTAAGGTCAAGCAATCCCTGCAATGTTGTCAGGGCAACGATTGATGGCTTAAAGCAGCTCAGGAATGCCGACGAGGTTGCCGCTATAAGGGGCAAGAAAGTAGAAGAGATTATAGGTTAAGGAGCGAGAAGAATGGCAAACATTAAGGTTAAGTTAGTCAGGAGCCTTATCGGTTCCACCAAGCCGCAGATTGCCACCGCTCACGCCCTTGGTCTTAGAAAAGTAGGCGATGAGTCGGTACAGCCCGACAATCCCCAGACTCGCGGCAAAATAAACAAGATAAATCATCTTGTTGAAATCGCGGATGCATAAGAAAGGATGGATAACATGAAACTGCACGAGTTATCACCGGCTCCCGGATCAACAAAAGATGCAAAAAGAGTAGGCAGGGGCCACGGCTCGGGCCACGGCAAGACCTCCGGCAAGGGTCATAAGGGTCAGAAGGCAAGAGCGGGCAAGGGTCCCCGCGTCGGCTTTGAAGGCGGCCAGATGCCCCTTCAGAGACGAGTTCCGAAGAGGGGCTTTAACAATATCTTCGCAACAAAATTCGCTGTTGTAAACCTTGCAGATCTGGAGAGAGTTTTCTCCGACGGTCAGGTTGTAGATATCGAGGCATTAAGACAGGCCGGACTTATAAAGAAGCCTCTTGACGGCGTTAAGGTTCTTGGTAACGGAGAGTTATCAAAGAAACTGACAGTTAAGGTTAACGCCTATTCCGAAACCGCGAAAGCAAAGATAGAGGCTGCCGGCGGCACGGCAGAAATCATTTAGCACAACTGCAAAGGCAGGGTGCTTCCGATTGGAAGGAGCGTGTTAACCGATGTTCAAAACCATTGCTAATGCCTGGAGAATTGAGGACATTCGCAAGAAGCTCCTTTATACGGCGCTTATTCTCTTCATCTTCAGGATAGGTGCGGCAATCCCCGTTCCCTTTGTTAACGCTGCGGAGGGTATTATCAGCAATACCGATACTTCCTCATTCATCAGCTACCTTATCATGATGACCGGCGATGCGTTTAACTACGGTACCATTTTCGCAATGTCCATTACTCCGTACATTAACGCGTCAATTATCCTGCAGCTCTTGCAGGTTGTTATACCGGCTCTTGAGCGTCTTGCTCAGGAAGGCGAGGAAGGCAGAAAGAAGATTTCCGCCATCACAAGATATACTGCCGTCGGTCTCGGACTTCTCCAGAGCATCGCTTACTATGTATATCTCAGAAGCGGCGGTTTCCTTACCACAGACGATGCGGGCAAGAAGTTCGCAGGTTTCCCCGCGGTTCTTCAGGCTCTCGTAATTATCGGTATCCTCACCGCAGGCTCCGCGCTTGTTATGTGGCTCGGTGAGCAGATTAACGAAAAGGGAATAGGCAACGGCATTTCGCTCATCCTTTTTACGGGCATCATTTCAAGAATCCCCACGCTGGTAACAACACTGTTCCAGTACTTTAACAGAGGCGGCGTTTTCTACGGTCTCGCACCGCTTGCCGCAGTCATCATGATTCTTATGGTTGCCTTCATCGTCTGGATGGATAATGCGGAGCACCGCATACCCGTTCAGTACGCGAAAAGGGTTGTAGGCCGCAAGATGTACGGCGGCCAGAGCTCGCACATCCCGCTTAAAGTTAATATGTCAGGTGTTCTTCCTGTCATTTTCGCAAGCTCAATCCTGTCCATACCCCCCACAATTCAGCTCTTTGTAAAGGCTGAGAACAAGTTCTGGACAACGATTTTGGGCTGGTTCAACCAGACATCACCGCTCTATGTAGTTATCTATTTCTTCATGATTATATTCTTCGCTTACTTCTATTCGCAGATTCAGTATAATCCGATAGAGATGGCTAACAATCTCCGCAAGAATTCCGGCGCAATTCCCGGAATTCGTCCCGGCGAGCCCACCGCGGCATATATCGCCAAGATTATGTCAAAGATAACCCTATTGGGCGCGCTGCTTCTGAGCGTAGTAGCTCTGTTCCCGATTATCTTCACACAGCTCACAACTCTGATTTTCGGCGAAGGCAGAACCATGAACATATCGCTCGGCGGCACATCCGTAATCATTCTCGTTGGCGTCGCTCTCGAAACCGTACAGCAGCTTGAGAGCCAGATGATGATGCGCCACTATAAGGGCTTCCTTGACTAAGTTCCTAAACGGAGGTTTCAAATGAGAATTATTTTTCTGGGAGCTCCCGGAGCAGGAAAAGGAACACAGGCGGAAACAGTCAGCCGAAAGCTGAACATTCCCACAATATCAACAGGCAATATCATCCGTGCCGCCATTAAGGATGGCACAAAGATGGGCCTTGCCGCTAAAGAATATACCGACAAGGGCCTGCTTGTTCCGGACGATGTTGTCATAGGCATAATTAAGGAACGCCTCTCGGAGGATGACTGCAAGGAAGGCTTCGTTCTTGACGGCTTCCCCCGCACCATTCCCCAGGCGGAAAGCCTCGACCAGATGGGCATAGAGATTGACAAGGTTATCAATATCCATGTCCCTGACGAGACGATAATCAAAAGAATCAGCGGACGCAGAGTCTGCCTCACCTGCGGCACTACCTATCATATAGAGTATAAGCCGACCAGAGAGCCCGACAAATGCGATGTATGCGGCTCCGTTCCCGTACAGCGCAAGGACGACTCCATCGAAACCGTTAAGGAGCGTCTTAGGGTTTATCACGAGCAGACCGAGCCCCTCATAAAGTATTATGAGCAAAAGGGCAAACTGCGCACCGTAGAGGGTCAGGAAAGGGTTGAAGACACAACCGCTCTGACGCTCAAAGCATTGGAGGACTAAACATGATAATGCTCAAGTCCCGCCGCGAGCTGGAGATAATGCGTGAAGCAGGCCGGATCTCGGCGAGAGCATTACAGCTTGCAGGTGAGGTCATAGCCCCGGGGATTTCCACGGCGGACATTGACCGTGAAGTCAGAAAGTTTATTGAAAGTCAGGGCGCTGTCCCCAGCTTCCTCGGCTACAACGGCTTCCCTGCGGCTGCGTGTATTTCCGTAAACAACGAAGTCATACATGGCATTCCCGGCAAGGACCGCATCATAAAAGAAGGCGACCTTGTCAGCGTTGACCTCGGTGCTTCGATTGACGGTTATCACGGCGATAACGCCGCCACATTCGCAGTGGGCAAAATAAGCCCCGTTGCGCAGCGGCTGATGGATACCACCAGGGAGGCCCTCTATGAGGGACTCAAAAAGGCGGTGGCCGGCGGCAGAATCGGTGATATAGGCCATGCGATAGAAAGCTATTGTGTGAGCAGAGGCTACGGCATAGTCAGGGAGTATACGGGTCACGGAATCGGCAGGTCACTGCATGAAGACCCTTCGGTACCCAATTACGGTTCTCCCGGCAAGGGAACAAGGCTTCTTCAGGGTATGACATTGGCCATCGAACCCATGATTAACGAGGGCACGGGGAGAATAAAGCTCCTCGGCGACGGCTGGACGGTAGTCACTGCCGACGGCAAGCTCTCGGCGCATTTTGAGCACACGATTGCGATTACAGACGGCGAATGTCTCATTCTAACAACGCCGTAATGCTGTGGAATGGACTTTGCAGCGAAGGAGTGATTAATCTGGAACTGACTCTGGGCTGTATAGTGCGTTCGAAAGCAGGCCGTGACAAAGGTAAATTTCTTGTGGTTACGGCAATCGAAGACAATGCCGTATTGCTCTGCGACGGAAAAGAAAGGCCGCTTGAAAGACCTAAGCGGAAAAACATCAAGCATATCGCCGTGACAACGGCGGTGCTCGGGGCGGATGATATGGCGAATAATCGGGCGCTGCGCAGAGCTTTAAGAAATTATGCGCAAAGAACAACACAAAAACAAGACCAGGGGAGGTAAGAAGTTATGGCAAAGCAGGATATGATAGAGGTCGAAGGTAAAGTCGTAGAAGCGCTTCCCAACGCAACCTTTCAGGTAGAGCTCGAAAACGGCCGCAGAATACTTGCCCACATTTCCGGTAAACTGAGAATGAACTTCATACGCATTCTCCCCGGGGATACTGTAACAGTTGAAATGTCGCCCTATGATCTCACCCGAGGACGCATCATTTGGCGTTCCAAGTAGCGAAGCTGAAGTTAGGAGGTAACAGAATGAAAGTCAAACCTTCTGTTAAGAAAATTTGCGAAAAATGCAAGATAATCAAGCGCAAGGGACAAGTCAGAGTTATCTGCGAAAATCCCAAGCACAAACAGCGTCAGGGCTAAACCTGTAAAATTAATGGAGGTGCATTTGATAAATGGCACGAATTTCCGGCGTTGACCTGCCCAGAGATAAGAGAATAGAAATCGCTCTTACCTATATCTACGGCATCGGCCGCAAGGTTGCAGGCGACATTATCAAAGCTACCGGAATCAATCCGGACACAAGAGTTAAGGATTTGACCGAGGACGATGTTTCCAAGCTCCGTGAATACATCGACCATAATGTAAAGGTTGAAGGTGACCTCAGGCGCGAGGTAGCTTTCGACATCAAGAGACTTGTTGAAATAGGCTGCTACAGAGGCGTCCGCCACCGTAAGGGCCTGCCGGTCAGAGGCCAGCGTACCAAGACCAACGCTCGCACACGCAAAGGCCCCAAGAAGACCATCGCCAACAAGAAGAAGTAAGGAGGTAAAAACGCGTGGCTGCTAAAGGTTCAGCAAAGAAAGGTACAACACGCAGACGCCGTGAGAAGAAGAATGTTGAGCGCGGCGCTGCACATATCCAGTCTACCTTCAACAATACAATCGTAACAATTACAGACTTGCAGGGCAACGCCGTTGCATGGTCAAGCGCAGGCGTAAACGGCTTCAAGGGTTCCAGAAAGTCAACTCCCTTTGCCGCTCAAATCGCAGCGGAAGCCGCCGCAAAGCAGGCTATGGAATCAGGCATGAAAACTGTTGAGGTTTACGTAAAGGGCCCCGGCGCAGGTCGCGAGGCTGCAATCAGAGCTTTGCAGACCGCCGGCCTTGAAATCAGCCTTATTAAGGATGTTACCCCGATTCCCCATAACGGTTGCCGTCCGCCCAAAAGAAGACGCGTATAACCAAAACAGGAGGTGTTTTATTAGATGTCAAGATATACCGGAGCAGTATGCAAATTATGCCGCCGCGAAGGCAAGAAGCTTTTCCTGAAAGGCGACAGATGCTACACCCACAAGTGCTCCATCGATAGAAGAAACTACGCACCCGGTCAGCATGGCCAGAACAGAAGAAAGTCATCCGAATACGGAATTCAGCTCAGAGCAAAGCAGCAGGCAAGACGCTACTATGGCATCGGCGAGAGTCAGTTCCAAAAGTACTTCCTGATGGCTGAGCGCAGAAAGGGCATTACAGGTGAAAACCTTCTTCAAATCTGCGAGAGCCGTCTCGACAATGTAGTATATTCCGCAGGCTGGGCTAACTCACGCGCAGAAGCAAGGCAGCTTGTAACACACGGCCACTTCCTTGTAAACGGTCAGAAGGTTGACATTCCCTCATACCTTTGCAAGGCAGGCGATGTTATCGCGATTAAGAAGAGCAGCCTTGATTCCGATAAGTTCAAGACCTTGCTTGAGGCTAACAAGAGAGTAATACCCCTCTGGATTGAAAGGTCCGAAGACGGAGCAGAAGCAAAAATCGTAAATCTTCCGACCCGCGACCAGATTGAACTTGATGTTCAGGAGCATCTCATAGTTGAGTACTACTCCAAATAAGAGGCTTTAAACAAAGCGCGGAGCATCCTGTGCCATGTCCGGTTTTCCTTGTGGTTAAGGCAGGTAAAATCTGTCAAAACTTTAATAATGGATTTCCGGACGGCAGATGCGGTTAAAAGCATTTCCCCATGCTTTTAATTAATTCCTTAAAGGAGGGTTTTGAATGATTAGTATTGAGAAGCCCAGAATCGAAACTATTGAACTGAGTGAGGACGGTACTCATTCCGCCTTTATCGTTGAGCCTCTTGAGAGAGGATACGGAACAACTTTGGGAAACAGTCTTCGCCGAGTTCTTTTATCCTCGCTGCCGGGTTATGCAATAACCTCCGTTAAGATTGACGGAATCCTCCACGAGTTTTCCACAATTGAGGGAGTTAAGGAGGATGTTACGGAAATCGTTCTGAATTTAAAGAGCGTTATCTTAAAGATAAACGGCAACGGTCCCAAGACTCTTTATATAGACAAGCAGGGTCCGGGAATCCTTACAGCAGGCGATATCCAGGCAGACTCTGAGGTTCAGATAATCAACCCCGAAATGCCCATAGCCACTCTTAACGAGGACGCCCATGTCCGCATGGAGCTGACGGCAGACGCCGGCAGAGGCTATGTATCGGCAGAGCGCAACAAGGCTTTGCTTGAGCCGGCAATCGGAGTTATTGCAATAGACTCGATTTACACACCCGTTAAAAAAGTAAACTATACGGTGGAGAACACACGCGTCGGTCACATTACCGACTATGATAAGCTCAGGCTTGAAGTGTGGACAAACGGTTCAATAACCGCGAAAGACGCGGTTTCGTTTGCTGCCAAGTTCCTCAACGAACATCTCAACCTCTTCATTGATTTGTCCGAGGAGGCCGGTAACGCAGAAATTATGGTCGTCAAGGAAGACGACGACAAAGAGCAAATCCTTGAGATGACCGTTGATGAGCTTGACCTGTCGGTACGCTCCTACAACTGTTTAAAGAGAGCCAACATTCATACTGTCGGCGATCTTATAAACAAGACAGAGGAAGAAATGATGCGGGTGCGGAATTTGGGCAGAAAGTCGCTTGATGAGGTAGTTTCAAAACTCGCCGCATTGGGACTTTCGCTTCGCCGTGAGGAGTATTAAAGAGATTTAACCGCATAGAGTAAAGGAGTGATTTTATGCCAGGAACCAGAAAGCTCGGCAGGCCCACTGATCATCGCAAGGCAATGCTTAAAGCCATGGTAACTTACCTCTTGGAAAACGGCAGAATCGAAACAACCGTAACAAGAGCTAAAGAAGTCCGCTCAATGGCAGAGAAGATGATAACCCTTGCCAAGGAAGACAGCCTGCACAACAAAAGGCAAGCATTAGCTTATATCACTAAGGAGTCCGTCGTCAAAAAGCTGTTTGACGAAATCGGCCCCAAGTATAAGGATGTTAACGGAGGCTATGTCCGTATAATCAGAACAGGCCCGCGTCGTGGCGATGCTGCCGAGATGGCTATAATAGAGCTGGTTTAACGATATAAAGGGAACGGAAAAATCCGTTCCCTTTTTAAAATTCAAAAAAACTTTACACTTTCCTTTCACAAAATGTCTTTGTCTTGAACTTAATTTATGCTAAAGTAGGCATTAGAGAAAATGAAAGGAATGATTTTTCTTGGAGCTTACCTACTACGGCTGCGCGTTGATTACGCTAAAATGCGGGGATTTTAAGCTATTGCTGGACCCATATTTCAGCCGCAATCCAAAGACTTATTCCCCCGAGGCGGAGTACTTTGACGATGTGGACGCAGTGCTCATTACCCACGGGCATTTTGACCACATTGACGACCTGCCCGCTTTAACCGAGCGCAATCCGAATCTTCCTATTTACTGCACCGAAAGGGTAAAGAAAAATCTTAAAACCATCGGCATAAAAGGCGGCGATTTCAGGCTCTTTAAACCCGGCGACAGTTTCAAAATCGGCCCCTTAAATGTCAAATCCATAAAGAGCGTACATATAAAGTATGACTTTGCGTATATCGCCCTTCACGCCGTTTCCCCGGACTTTTACCGCCGGTTTTTCAAATCCTTTAAAGCGGCGGCAGACCTTAAAAGAAGCCCCATTGACGGTGAGTGCCTTGAATATCTGATTGAAGGCGACGGGGAAAGCGTGCTCGTAGCAGGCAGCCTCGGCGTTGACGACACAATTAAGCACCCGGAAAATGTGGATGTTTTCGTCCTGCCCTACAACGGCAGATGGATTGTAAACAAGCAGATGTACGACCATGTAAAAAGGATTAAACCTAAAAAAATCTTCATGTCCCACTTTGACCCCGCGTTCCCGCCCATGTGCCTTGATGCAAAGCCTCAGCGCTTTGTAAACTTCATGAGAAAAATGGGCGAAAATATAGACATCATAATCCCCGAATACGAAAAAGTATATAAGGTTAAAGAAGAAACTGCGCATAAAACCGCCGCAAATCTGTAATAAATCAAAGAAATTAAGGCAGCCGAATGGCTGTCTTTTTTATTGTTAAAAATTGATTTACCGCGTATTATCAAAGGAAATTTTTTCATTTTAACGCAAAAACGACTCAAGGAAAACTTTTCTGATCGCTCAGGCCGGACCCCCAAAAACCCCTGAAATACAAGGCATTATCCGTCTTTTTGCCATTTTTGCTTTAAGAAAAATTTTCCAATTAAAAAAGTATAGAAATTCCATTGAAATATTTGGAGTGTTGAAAATAGATTTAAGTGTGTTATAGTCGGATATGCCGACGGACGGTCGGCAAAGAAACGGAAAATTTAAGTTTACTTCGTTGAAAGGATGGTAAAAGAGACAATGAAGAAGAACAGACTTTTAAGCTTAATATTTACTTGTTTAATCCTTGGCATGATGTTTATGCCTAAGGCAAAGGCGGCAGAAGCGGCCGCGCCCACGGGCAGGGTTACAACCGCCTCAACGGCTCTTAATGTTCGTTCGGGAGCGTCAACCTCCGCGGCGGTAGTTGCAAGCCTCGCTAAGGATTCTTATGTAAGGCTCCTTGAAAAGAACGGCATATGGTACAAGGTTGAGTACTCCGGCGGCAGATACGGTTATGCCAGCGCGAACTACATAACCGAGGTAGGCTCCGCAAAGGAAGCCACGGTTAACACAAGCTCCGGCGGCCTTAATGTAAGAACAGGCCCCTCCACCGCTAACGGCATAAAGACCGTGCTCGCAAAGGGCACCGCGGTTGTTGTGCTCTCAGAGTCAAACGGCTGGGCAAATATCGTCTACAACGGCACCCAGACAGGTTATGTAAGCGCATCTTATCTTAAATACAACACAGCATCAGTTTCAAGCGGTTATGCGGCAGTAAAACTCAGCGGCGTACCGAACTTCAAGCAGACAGACTCCCGCTGGGCCGCTGTTACTCTCGGCACTTCGGGCAAGTCAATCGCTTCCATCGGATGCGCAACAACTGCTCTTGCCATGACTGAGTCCTACAGACTCGGCTACACAATCAACCCCGCCGACATGAGCAAGAGGCTCAGCTACTCTGCAAGCGGCTCACTCTACTGGCCGACCAACTATGTCCATGACACAGGCAGCGGCTATCTTAAGACCATGTACGAGAACCTGAAGAAGGGTATTCCCACAATCTACGCGTCCACAAACGCATACGGCGGTTCACACTTTGTTGTTGTAACAGGCTTTAAGGGCGGCAGCCTCGCAGCCTCCAATTTCATCATCAATGACCCCGGTTCAAACAGCAGAGTAACACTTGACCAGCACATCGCAGCATACCCCAACTTCTACAAACTGGTTTTCTACAGATAACCCAAAGAAAAAGGCACAGCCCAAAAAGCTGTGCCTTTTCTTTATGGATAAAGGAGCAAGCTTAAATTTTCTCTCTGTGCGCGCCGTGCCATACGGGACCTACATACTGATTGAGCCTGAAGCCCTTTTCAATTGCGGCGGTGATGAAATCCTTGGCGTTATGCACCGCCTCTTTGACGCTGGCGCCCTTTGCCAGATTTGCGGTAATGGCGGCGGCGGTAGTGCAGCCCGCGCCGTGGGTGAATGTGGTTTCAATCATCGGGCTTTCAAGGATTTCAAAATCCTTGCCGTCAAAGAATACATCCACAGCGCCCTTTGTGCCCAGCTTCTTTCCGCCTTTAATAAGGACATTCTTGGCTCCCAGCTCGTAAATTGCCTTCGCGGCTTCTTTAACCTTCTCTACGCTGTCAATGGGTCTTATGCCGCTGAGCTGAGCCGCTTCAAAGATATTGGGCGTTACAATGTCGGCAAGGGGCAAAAGCTCGGTCTTAATGGCGTCCGCGGCGACGGGATTTACAACCTCGTCTGTGCCCTTGCAGACCATAACGGGGTCAATGACTATATTTTTAGCTCCGTATTCTCTTAATTTCCTTGCTGTAAGGCGGATAATCTCCTCGCTGGGCAGCATACCCGTCTTTAAGGCGTCAACGCCGATTCCGCCCAGAACCGTGTCAATCTGAGCCTCAATCGTCTTTAAATCTACGGGGTAAACATCATGAGCCCAGTTGTTTTTCGGATTCTGAGCCACAATTACGGTGATTGCCGCCATGCCGTAGACGGAGTGTTCCTGAAAAGTTTTAAGGTCTGCCTCAAGACCTGCTCCGCCGCTGGTGTCGGAGCCGGCAATCGTCAATGCCTTGTACATATGTACCTCCCAAGTAAAAATAGTGGAAAAATTTTAAATTTATTGTATAATTAAAGTGTCATTAATAAAATATACAAATTCATTATTTTTGATAAGGACAGATTATGGAATCAATAATAATTAATCTCAGCGATTCAAAGCCCCTTTACATTCAGATTTACGAGCATATAAGAAACGGCATAATAAACGGCGATTACCGCAAAAACGAGCCGCTGCCGTCAATCAGAGGGCTTGCCAAAGCTCTTTCCGTCAGCAAAATTACGGTTGAGAAAGCCTACGACCAGCTTTGCAGCGAGGGTTATATAGTGGGCAGAGAAAGAAGCCGCTATTATGTGGCTGAGCTGTCCGAGCTTACTTTTTTCCGTCCCGAAAGCGTAAAGTCAAAAAAGACGCCCGACACCCTTGACAGCAAAAAGGAATATATCTTTGACTTTGCCTCCGGAGAAATGGACTCGGAGGGTTTTGATTTCGCCCTTTGGAGAAGGTATATGGGCAGGGCGTTTTCGGATGTGCCGAGGCTCATGAAATACGGCGACCCGTCGGGTGAGGCGGAGCTGCGTCGGGAAATCGCAAAATACCTCAACCACTCAAGGGGCGTTGTTACCGAGCCTTCAAACATCATCGTGGGAGCCAACACTCAGGTACTCATAGCCCAGCTTTGTACGCTCCTTAATGCCGAAAAGGACATCATCGCCTTTGAGAACCCCGGCTTTAAAAACGGCAGGCGGATTTTCACCGACTACGGCTACAAGGTGCTGCCCATAAGCTCCGAAAATGAAGGCATTGATATTGACGAGCTTAAAAAAAGCAGCGCGAAGGCGGCTTATGTCAGCCCCTCCCACCAGTTCCCCACAGGGCATATAATGCCCGCCCCCAAAAGGCTGGCGCTGCTGAAATGGGCGGCTGAGAGCGGCGCGTATGTCATAGAGGACGACTACGACAGCGAGTTCAGGTACTACGGCAACCCCATCCCCGCCATGAAAGGCATGGACACAAAAGACAGGGTTATTTATGTCGGCTCCTTTTCAAAAATCATCCCGCCCTCTATCCGAATCAGCTATATGGTTTTGCCCGAAAATCTCCTAAATGCCTTCAAAGAAAGAATATCCCACTACAATCAAACCGCCTCTGCAACGGAGCAGCTTACTCTCGCCCTCTATATGGCTGACGGTCAGCTTGAGCGGCAGATAAGAAGGCTCAGAAACATCTACAGCGAAAAGCGAAGAATCTTCATTTCGGAGCTGAGCCGCGCTTTTGGGGCAGAGGGTGAAATACACGACAACGGCTCGGGACTCTTTGTAATATTTGAGGTAAAAACGGACAAAACAAAAGAGGAAATAAAGGCAGCCGCCGAGAAAAACAAAATCCGCCTGAGCTTCCTCAGCGACTTTTATATGGGAAACAGCCCCGAAAAAAGCGGCAAAAGGCTTCTTTTATACTTTTCCAGCGTCAAAGCGTCCGATATGGAAAAAGCGGCAAATCTTCTGAAAAAGACCGTTCTGGAATAGCAAAACAGAGGAATATTGCGGATATTGACATATCCCGACATGGGTAATATAATGAAAATGTAAATATGTCAAATCGTTGACGGAGAAGGCTTTATCACCAGGGCTTTTCAGAGAGTATCCTGTTTGGTGGAATGGATATACTGCCCCGAAAAAGTTACCACTCCCGAGAGCGGCCGAAAACCGTTTGGATTAAGGTCGACGCTTGCCCCGTTAAAGGCAGAATGAGTGGCAGCTTATGCTGCAATACGGGTGGAACCGTGGAGCTTTGCTTCACCCCAGTTTCGGGGTGGAGTTTTTTGATTCTAATAACTGCACAGAGAGGATATAGATTATGATTAAACTTACATTGAAAGACGGCTCGATAAAAGAAGTTGAAAAAGGCATCAGCGCCATGGATGCCGTAAAAGAAATAAGCATGGGACTTTACAAGGCAGCCTGCGCCGTAAAAATTAACGGCGAAGTTAAGGATTTGCGCGCTGTGCTCCAAGACGACTGCAGCTTTGAAGTCCTGACATTCGACGACGAGGAGGGCAAAAAGGCATTCCGCCACACTGCCTCCCACATCCTCGCCCAGGCCGTAAAGCGCCTTTATCCCGAGGCTAAGCTCGCCATCGGTCCCGCAACCGACAACGGTTTTTATTATGACATAGACATGCCCGTCAGCATCACGGCAGACGACCTGCCCGCAATCGAGGCGGAGATGAAAAAGATTGTCAAAGAGAACCTGCCCATAGAACGCTTTGAATTGCCCGCGGACGAGGCACTCGCCATGGCAGAAAAAGAAGGCGAAATCTATAAGGCGGAGCTTATAAGAGAGCACTCCGCAAAGGGCGAGGCCATCTCCTTCTATCGTCAAGGAGAGTTCGCTGACCTTTGCGCGGGACCCCATCTGCCCGAAACAGGCAGGGTAAAGGCAATAAAACTTACAGCCCTCACAGGCGCTTACTGGAGAGGCGACGCGAAAAACAAGATGCTCAGCCGCATTTACGGCACGGCATTCCCCAAGCAGTCCGAGCTTGACGCTTACCTTGCCGCCGTTGAGGAGGCAAAGAAAAGGGACCACAACAAGATAGGCAGAGAGCTGGAGCTCTTCACAACAGCCGACATTATCGGTCAGGGTCTGCCCATACTCCTGCCCAAAGGCGCAAGAATAATCCAGATACTCCAGCGCTTTGTTGAGGACGAGGAGCAAAAGAGGGGATGGCTGCTCACAAAGACTCCCTACATGGCAAAGAGCAACCTCTATATGCTGTCGGGTCACTGGGACCACTACAGGGACGGTATGTTTGTAATCGGCGACGAGGAGAAGGACGACGAGGTCTTTGCCCTGCGCCCCATGACATGCCCCTTCCAGTATCAGGCATATCTCAGCAGAGCCCGCTCTTACAGGGATTTGCCCCTCAGATACAACGAAACATCAACCCTTTTCAGAAACGAGTCCAGCGGCGAAATGCACGGCCTTATAAGGCTCAGGCAGTTCACAATCTCCGAAGGTCACCTTATGTGCACTCCCGAGCAGCTTGAGGACGAGTTCAGAGGCTGCCTTGAGCTGGCAATCTATATGCTGAAAACCTTGGGACTTTACGAGGATGTATCCTATCGCTTCTCCCAGTGGGACCCCAACGACAGAGAGAAGTACATCGGCACAAAGGAGCAGTGGGATGAGGCTCAGGGAGTCATGGAGAAGATTCTCAACCACCTCGAAATCCCCTACAAAATCGGCGTAGGCGAGGCCGCATTCTACGGACCGAAGCTCGACATTCAGATTAAGAATGTCCACGGCAAAGAGGATACGCTCATCACAATCCAGATTGACCAGATGCTTGCCGAAAAGTTCGGCATGGAATATACGGACAGGGACGGCACAAAGAAGCATCCCTACATCATTCACAGAACATCCATCGGCTGCTATGAGCGCACACTGGCTCTGCTGATTGAGAAGTACGCAGGCGCGTTCCCCGTATGGCTTGCCCCCGAGCAGGTCAGGGTCATCCCGATTGCCGACCGCCACTTTGAGGCGGCCGAGAAGGTGCTCAGAGAGCTGCAGAGCGCAGGTCTGAGAGCTGAGCTTGACACAAGAAGCGAGAGCCTTGGCTACAAGCTCAGAGACGCCCAGCTCCAGAAGATTCCCTATATGCTTGTAATAGGCGACAAGGAAGCTGAGAGCGGCACAGTTTCTGTCCGCAAGAGGGGCGTTGGCGACATCGGCGCAAAACCCTTCGCTGAGTTCAAGGAGCTTATCCTTAAAGAAAACGAAGAAAAAGTTATATGGTAAACCGAAAGCCCCATTTTGGGGCTTTCATTTTTTGCGTAGGGTTGGGGAAACTTGCGCAAGTCAGCCCTGCCCGAACGGGAGCAGTTTTTTCAGCCGCTCCGCCCCCGCCGCCTGTCCCTCCGCCCGCTCGGGTGATAAGCCCGCCCCGGTCCCGCCGCAAGAAGGATGTTCGCCGCCCGCAGAGGCTATACCCGCCTCCCGCCGCAAGTGCCTCTAAAAACAAAAAACCGCCCTTTGGCGGCAAAACTAAAGCCCTGAAGCAATCTTCAGGGCTTTTTATTAAACAACCGTAACCTTAATCATGTTCGTATTGCCGGGGACGCCAACGGGCACGCCTGCGGTAATCGTCACAACCTCGCCCTCAACCACAAGTCCCGCTTTTTTCGCCACTTCAACCGCATGGTCAAAGAGCTCGTCGCTGGTTTTCTTTTCTTCCAGCAGCAGGGGAGTCACGCCCCACGAGAGATTCAGCTGCCTGCAAATGTGATGATAGGTGCTGCAGCCTATAATCGGGCTGCCCGGGCGGAATTTTGAAATCATCCTTGCGGTCTTGCCCGACTTTGTAACCGTAATTATCGCCGCGGCGCCCAAATCCGTCGCCGTTGTGCAGGTGGCGTGGGAGATGGCGTTGGCGATAGCCTCGGTTATGTTTTCGGAGGCGATGTCAACCTCCCGCTCCTTAAAACGCTTGGAGTAGTTTATGTCGCTCTCCGCTTTTTCCGCAATCCTCGCCATGGTTGCGACCGCTTCAACGGGGTATTTGCCAGCGGCGGTCTCGCCCGAGAGCATTACGGCGCTGGTGCCGTCGTAAATGGCGTTCGCCACATCGGTAGCCTCAGCTCTTGTGGGTCTGGGGTGGTTGACCATAGACTCCAGCATCTGAGTCGCCGTAATGACCTGCTTGCCCGCGTTGTAGGCTTTCTTTATAATCATCTTCTGAATAACCGGGATTTCCTCAAGGGGGAGCTCTACGCCCAAATCGCCCCTCGCTATCATAACGCCGTTGGCGGCTCGGATAATCTCGTCTATGTTGTCCACGCCCTGGCGGTTTTCTATCTTCGCGATTATGTGAATTCTGTTGCAGTTGTGCTCCTGAAGAATCCTGCGGATTTCTAGAATATCCGCCGCTGAGCGGACAAACGACGCGGCTATAAAGTCAAAGCCGTTCTCGATGGCGAAAATAATGTCCGCTCTGTCACGCTCGCTGATGTAAGGCATGGTAAGCTCAGCGTTCGGGACATTCACGCCCTTGTTGTCCTTGACAGCTCCGCCGTTTTTGACCGTGCAGTGTATGTCCCTGCCGACGATTTTCTCCACATAAAGCTCCACAAGACCGTCGTCAAGGAGTATCGTGTCGCCCTTTTTAACATCCCTTGAAAGGTCGTGACCTACAATCGAAACGCCCGTTTCATCGCCCAAAACGGTGTCGGCTCTTAAAACAAAGCTGTCGCCCGTTTTAATCTCAGCAAAGCCGTTTTTAAATCTGCCGACCCTTATTTCGGGTCCCTTTGTATCAAGCATGGTGGCTATTGGCAGATTCAGCTCCTCTCTGACCTTTACCACCATATCAAACATTTTTTTGTGCCACTTATGGTTCGCGTGGGAAAAGTTAAAGCGGGCAACATTCATGCCGCTGAGCATCATTCTTCTTAAAACATCCTCATTCTCCGTAGACGGACCCATTGTGCATACTATTTTGGTTCTTCTCATATAAACAACGCCTTTATATATAAATTCAGTGAAATTCTATCCCAAAATATTATATACTTTTTAATTAGTAAATCAAGGCATGGGAACAAATTAACATTTTCTTCTCCTTACTTGAGATTTTGGATAAAAAAGGATAAACTGAGCTTGAAGGGGGATTTATATGCTTGTTATGAATTCCGAGCAGATAAGAAAAGCTGAGGAGTCTGCGGTATTAAGGGGAGCCTCCTTTGAGGAAATGATGCTGAAAGCAGGCAGAAACGCCGCAAAGGAGATACTGAAGGTTTTCAGCGGCAGGGAAAACGCCCTGATAGTCTGCGGAAAGGGCAAGAACGGCGGCGACGGCTTTGTTGTTGCCGATGTTTTCGCCGCGGAGTTTCAAAAAGTAACCGTGCTTTTGCCCCTCGGAGAGCCAGCGGACGAGCTTTCAAGAAAGATGCTCTCCAAAATACAAGGCAGAGAGAACATTGAGATAGCAGATTTAAAGAAATCCGACACGGAAAGCCTTGAGAAAGCCAAAGCTGAGATAGACAAAGCTCAGGTCATTGTGGACGCTGTTTTCGGCATAGGCTTCAGCGGCGCCGTAAAAGGCGATTTGGCGGAGCTTATAAATAAAATCAACCGCTCTAAAGCCTTTGTGGCGGCAATCGACATCCCCTCAGGTCTTTTAAGCGACTGCGGGGAGCTTACCGAAACTTATGTCAAAGCAGATTTAACCCTTGCCATGTACGCCTTAAAGCCGGTTCATGTGCTTAAACCCGCCGCCGACGAGTGCAAAGCGGTAAGAATCATTGATATCGGCATCGGCGAGCCTGAGGAAAACAAGGACGAATTTGTATTTAAAACCGCCTCGCCCTTTGAAGTCGCCTCCCGCTTTAAAAAACGCCCCCATGACTGCCACAAGGGCACCTGCGGAACGGTTCTTATTGTCGCCGGCAGCTACGAAATGCCCGGCGCCGCAGTTCTCGCTTCAAAGGCGGCTTCTATTCTCGGCGCCGGTCTTGTCATCACCGCCTTCCCCGACAAGGCCTATAACGCCATAACCTCAAAGCTCACAGAGCAGGTTCTTTTGCCCCTTCCCTCAAACGAAAACGGCAGAATTAGCAAAACTGCGGAGGAAAAACTCCTCTCAGCGCTCAAAAAAGCGGACGCCCTTCTAATCGGCCCCGGACTCGGCGTGGATGAGGACACCGAGTTTATAGTAAAAACGCTTCTTTCAAATACAGAAATTCCAACGGTTCTTGACGCCGATGGAATAAATGTAATTTCCAAAAATATAGATATATTGAAAGAAGTAAAGGCGCCATTGGTCCTAACTCCTCATCCGGGCGAGATGTCAAGGCTCTGCCGGACCGACATCTGCGAGATTACTGCCGACAAGAGACTTGCTGCACTGAAATTCACACAAAAGTTTTCACCAACGCTCGTTCTGAAAGGCTCTAATACCGTCATTTCAAAGCAAGGCAAGGCGCAGTATATAAACGCCACCGGCTGTCCGGCTCTTGCAAGAGGGGGTTCAGGCGATCTGCTTTGCGGAATGATAGCCGCTTTAATGGCAGGAGGTATGGACGAATTTGAGTCAGCCGTGTGCGCGGTTTATATCCACGGTCTGGCGGGAGATTATTCGGCGCGCGTATTCTCCGAGACATCCGCCGCAACAGAGCTTACCTTAAAATGCCTGCCTTTACTTCTTTCAAGATTTCTTTATAAAGCTGGTGCTGAGCTTGAAAAAGAAGATTTTGGCGCTGTTTTTAATCCTTTCGATTATATGCGCGCTGTCCTCATGCAAGAAAGGGGATGGCACAGAGATAAAGAAAGCCTCCGGAGAGATGCTCTACTTTGAGGCTGATGCGGTTCTCACCTTAAACGGAGCGCAAAGCGCAGCCCATATAAGGCACATAGGCTTTGAGCTGACCGAGATGACCTTCAGCGCCCCCGCAAACATAAAGGGTCTTAAAATGACAAAGACGGACGACTCCGTAAACTTTGAGTTTTCGGGGATGAAGCAGGGCATTAAAGGCAGCGGGCCCTATAACGACAGCCCCGCTTTGATTCTCTCTGAAATCCTGAGCGCCGTGCAGACGGGCGAGGGAATAGAAACAAAGCGCAAAACCAATGAAATAAAGGGCAAAATCAGAAACGCCGACTTTACCGTAGTCAGAGACGCTGACAAGAATATTCAAGAGATAACAAGCGAGGGACTTTCGTTCAGGGCGGTTTTCTCAAATTACAAAAGCCTTGAAGCCGAAATCCTAGGTACTCCCTCCGGCATAACAGACTGAAAAAGAGAGGCGACCCCTCTCTTTTTTGGTGTCAAAACCCGCCCGACCACCCCTCCCCGGGCGGTTTTTATTTTGGAATAACAACACACCGCCCCGCCGAGTGAAAGCTCAACCCCGTCCCCCGTTTGACGCCGAGGAGGTCAGCCCGCGCAAAAAGGGAAGCGGCAGCCGCCCGCTTCCGTGCTAAGGGCAACCCGCACTCAACCGCCGCACCGCCGACGAGGGGACAACCGTCACGCATGGACGCCCCGAACAGGCAAAGCCACTAACGCCGCCGAGCCGAATTCCGCAGCGCAGCCGCAAAAGGCGCGCCCAAGACCACTGCCACGCCCGAAAGAAGGGGACAGGCCCCATCACACCGCCCCGCCGCGCCGCAGAAATAAGCCAACGCTCAAAAAATCCCGCCGCCGTCCTCAAAGGTTATCGCCGCCCCGCCAAGGGTTTCACCGCCGCCGAGAGGAAACTTAGCCCACCGCCACGCAGGATTGACCCTGAACAAGCGCCGCCGTCCACACAACTGAAAGGCTCGCCCGACCAAACCCGCCACGCAGGGCGCGCCCCACCGACGGGAGCGGTCAGCATAAAAATTATATCCCACCCCGCCAAGGCTTGATAGGACAAGCTTTTGCGGCTATGGAACTCTCTGCCGTTCGTACAAAAAACCTTTTTTCTATGGGGCTGTCTTTGGCTAATTATACAGTTTTTCTAATCTTTGAGATTTTTTTCACAATTTCTGTTGACAAATCTCCGGCAAAAGTATATAGTATTATCAACAATATTGTATTATTGTATACAATTATACAATAATACAGTTTCAGAAGGTGTTTATGTATGCTTGAACTCAGCAAACAGACGCATTTGCTTGAAAGAGACCCCTATAGGTACAGGCTCCAGGAAGTTCAAGAGCCGGAGCTTTTCAGAGAAATCTATCCCTACACGGATGTCCCGCGGGTTGTTTTCAATCACCGCAGGGTTGACCTTGCCATGCCCGAGGAGATTTGGATAACCGACACCTCTTTCAGAGACGGTCAGCAGTCCCAGTCCCCCTACAAGGTGGAGCACATGGTGGAGCTCTACAAGCTTATGCACAGACTTGGCGGCGAAAAGGGCATAATCCGCCAGACTGAGTTTTTCATATACAGCGAGAACGACCGCAAGGCAATTGAAAAATGTATGGAGCTTGGCTACAGGTTCCCCGAAATCACCACATGGATAAGGGCAAACAAAAAGGACTTTGAACTTGCCCGCTCCATGGGAATTAAGGAGACGGGAATCCTTGTTTCCTGCTCCGACTACCACATTTTCAAAAAGCTGAAGATGACCCGCTCACAGGCTCTGGAGCACTATCTCTCCGTTGTAGCCGAAGCCTTTGACGCGGGCGTAATTCCCCGCTGCCATTTTGAGGACATTACAAGGGCTGACTTCTACGGCTTTGTCGTACCCTTTGCGAATGCCCTTATGGATATGTCAAAGGAAGCGGGCATCCCCGTAAAAATCAGGGTTTGCGATACCCTGGGCCTCGGCATACCCTACCCGGGAGTAGCCCTGCCCAGGAGCGTGCCGGGCATCATAAACGGTCTCAGGCACTATGCGGGCGTTCCCAGCGAGCAGCTTGAGTGGCACGGACATAACGACTTCTATAAGGCTGTTGTAAACGCGGGCACCGCATGGCTCTACGGCGCCAGCGCGGTCAACTGCTCACTTCTCGGCATTGGCGAGAGAACGGGCAATGTCCCCCTTGAGGCTATGGTCATGGAGTATATTTCGCTCAGAGGCAGCCATGACGGCATGGACACAACCGCCATTACCGACATTGCGAGATATTTTGAGGAGAAAATGGGCTATCAGATTCCGCCCATGACTCCCTTTGTGGGCAGAGATTTCAACCAGACAAGGGCAGGCATCCACGCCGACGGTCTTATGAAGGACGAGGAAATCTACAATATCTTTGACACAAAAACCATACTAAACCGCAGCGCGGGCGTGGTGGTCAACAACACCTCCGGACTTGCGGGTATTGCATATTGGATTAACAATAGGTATAATTTAACAGGAGAAAGGGCTGTTTCAAAGCAGAGCGAGCTTGTAAAGAAAATCAAAGAATGGGTTGACCTGCAGTATCAAAACGGCAGAGAAACCGTCATAAGCAACGACGAGCTTGAAGCTCTCATAAAGGAGTACGCGCCCGACCTCATTTAAACCCGTTCACTGTTTGGGGGGATAAAAATGAGCATACTCGACATTGGCGAAACCGGCGGTTCCTTGACCTCAAAGGTATTTACATACCTTGAAAGCGAAATTCTCTCAGGAAATCTGGCACCCGGCACCGTTTTGACCGAAAGCAAAATCTCAAAGGAGCTGGGCGTCAGCCGCACTCCCGTAAGAGAGGCAATTTTCCAGCTTGAGCAGGAGGGTCTTGTAAAGCTGTCCCAAAACAAAAGCGCGGTGGTAGTGGGCATATCCCAAAAGGATATAGACGACATCTACACCATAAGGCTCCTGATTGAAGGTCTTGCCTCAAAATGGGCAGCGGAGCGAATCAGCGACGAGGAGATAAAGAAACTGGAAGAAGTCCTCGAGCTGGAGACCTTCTATGCCGATAGAGGAGACATCGCTAAAAGCAGAAAGCTGGACACCGAGTTCCATAGCATACTCTACGACGCCAGCGGCTCAAATCCCCTCAAGAACACGCTTAAAACCTTCCACAACTACATAGGCAGGGCAAGGGAAATCTCCTTTGCAAACAACAACAGGGCATTAATTGCCGCCAAGGAGCACGCCGAAATCCTGAAGGCTATAAAAAACCGTGACGGAGAAGAGGCGGAGCGTCTTACAAGAGAGCACATTCAAAACGCGAGAGCAAACTTATACTTAGATATGCTTAAGGACAAGGACTCCGTATAAAAGCAAAACCCGATGGTTTTCCATCGGGTTTTGCTTTTGGCGTGAGTTTATGGCTGCATTGCGCAACTCTTACCGGTTAAGTTTTGTCCACTTGCGCTTCTGCCTGCATCTTTTTCTGCAGCTCCCTTTGCGCCGCCTTGTTTGTGTTTATGGAGTTTCTGAAAACCACAAAACGCTGATACAAAAACTCGGTCACAAAGTTAGCCAGCATCGTAATCGCCAGAATCAGATACTCGTTCCAGCCGATTTTGTCAAGGGCGTCGCCCCACCAAGTGGAAAGGGGAGTGAATACAACATAATAAAGGGCAACCAGCAGCATGGCAAGGGGTATGTTGTTTGCGGACTTAAAGGTGAATCTGCGGTTTAATGTAAAGTTCCACAGCACCGAAAGGGTCAGGGCAATAAGGTATTTGGGCCAGTAAGCCAAATCCGTCAGACGCTCAAGAATTGTAAAGCTGCCGAGCTGAATAAGGCCCGCGGAGGTGGAAAAAAGGGTAAACTTAATTGCCTGAATGATATTGTCCTTTTTTGAAAGCTTCTGCTGAGGCTGTGACACAAAAACTCCTCCTATATTAATTATGCCGCAAGATATAATAAATGCCTGCGCTTAAAAAGCACAGGCACAAAAACTAATCTAAAATAACGCCGAGGACATTGTTTCCCGCCAAAACGGCATTGGACTCGTCGGTATCAATGTGCATGGCGGGGGAGAAGTTAGGGTGAACTCTTACGACAACATCGCCGAAGATGAGCGAACGCTCATCGCTCTCAACCTTAACATTTACTATCTGCTTATCCTTAACGCCGAACTTCTCAGCGGTTTCGGGGTCAAGGTGAATATGCCTCTTTGCGATAATAACGCCCTCTGAAATCTCAACTTCGCCTTTGGGACCGACAATCTTGCAGCCAGCGCTGCCGGCGATGTCGCCCGACTCCTTGACGGGAGCCTCAATGCCCAGCATCCTTGCGTCCGTGGCGGAAATCTCAACCTGAGTAGCGTTCCTAACGGGTCCCAGAATTGCTACAGAGGGAAAAGTGCCCTTCGGTCCGACAACGGCAACCCTCTCCTCACAAGCGTACTGACCGGGCTGAGAAAGCTCCTTTTTGGGGGTGAGCTCATAGCCCTGTCCGAATAAGATATCAAGGTGTTCCCTTGAAAGATGCACATGTCTTGCCGAAGTTTCAACAAGCACTTTTCTTTCCATTTTTTTATCCTCCAAATATAAAATGAAAAATCACAAAATTTTCCGGGCACAGCTTTTCACTGTACCCTAAAGGCAAAGGATTTGATAATTTACTCTTACATTCTACACCATTGTTAAAATTAAGTCAAGCAAGATTGCGCAATTGAATGTATTTTGAAAGGAATATATACACAATTTCGTGTGATTGAACCGAGTGCCTATGGATTATAAGCATAAAACCTTTTAGAGCCGAGAATCGGTTTTACCCCTATTACAATGTCCCAAAGCGGCATGATTATGAAACGCGCGTCTATGTGAAGAAAAATCGGGAGATATAAAAGAAAAACAGGTCTATTCCCGTTGTTGTTCTTATAAAATCAAGAGTGAAAGCTCAGAGAATTTAAGATAAGCCCCCGCTTTTTTTATTTTGCGCTGTAGTTTTCTCGCGTTGGCGCCGAGTTTCACAGCGGCAAAAATCATCTTAACAAACATAAAAGCGGTCGAGAAATCAAGGTCACCGTACAATAGCTCAAAAAGCAGTATTTCACCTAAGATTTTGCCTTGCCTAAAACCTCTGTAAGCAAAAAACGGCGGAAAAGACGCATCCGATGTAATAGATTATTAAAGAAACGGTAAACAGTTTTTTTTGCCTTGTTTCGGGAGTCTTAATTGCCGTTGCGTTTATGCTGAGCCCTTCATTATTAATTCCTCTTTAAGAGGTCAATTACAGCTTATGCGAAATTTTGGAATGGGCTGCGAATTAAACTTAAGATGTTTTTGCAATTGTGCAAAATTAAAAACAATTAAATAAAAATTAAAATTAATATGGTAAGATTGTACAGTAAATGCTATAATATTATCGTATGTTCGCCCACAGTTATTTTCGGATTTTCCTGACTTTAGGAAACCGCAACGAATCCGCAAATAATGTGGCTAAATTTATACTAAAGAGGAGGAATAGCCTTGACGGATGCAAAAACTCTTGCGTACATAAACATGTATGCTGTCCTGGGTACTCTCGAAAATCTATGTGAGCTGGACCCGAAGGCGAGCGCGCTGCTCACTAACAAAAAGCCTATATCCATCGCCTTTGATGTAAAGGGCGGCCCCGTTGCCACCATTACATTCAAAAACGGCAAGTGCAGAATGGTTGACTCGATTTTGCCCGACGCGGACATTAAAATCCCCTTCTCAAGCCCCGAAAAGTTCAACGGTCTTATCGACGGCACAGTTACCCCCATTCCCACAAAGGGATTCACAAAGATTCCTTTCCTTCTTAAAGAGTTCAAAAAGCTTACCGACCTTCTCTCATCCTACATGAGGGCCGAGCCGGAAAAACTCGAGGACGAGGAATTCTTCAGAATCAGCACAAGCCTTATGTTCTACACAATCTGTGTCGCAGTGGCGCAGATAGGCAACAATGATGAGATAGGCAAGTTCTCCGCAAGCCACATGGTTGACGGCGACATCATGATTTCCATAGCCGACGGCCCCGCAGCAACCGTCAGGGTCAGAAATCACCGACTCGTCACCATCAAGAAGGCCCCCGAGAATCCAAGGGCTGTCATGGAGTTTTCAAGCATCCGCCTTGCAAGGGACCTGTTTGACGGCAAGGTCAACGCAGTCGCATGCATCGGCGACGGCAGCATCAGGATGCGCGGCATGATTTCCATGGTTGACAACCTCAACAGAATACTTGACCGTGTCGGTCTGTATCTTGCGTAAGGAGGAGTGGAAATGGCAAGAGAGATTAATAAGTACGACAAAAGCCGTGAATGGTTTAAACGCGCGGTAGAGGTCATTCCTTCAGGCGTTTACGGACATCTTGGTCCCGCCGAGGGCTGCTTTATCCCCGTTGACGCGTTCCCCCTGTTCTCCGAAAGAGCTCAGGGCGCATACTTCTGGGATGTTGACGGCAACCGCTTTATAGACTATATGTGCGCTTACGGCCCCAATGTGCTGGGCTACGGCGACCCCGATGTTGACAACGCCGCCATTGAGCAATTAAAGAAGGCAAACTGCACCACTTCTCCCTCCTACAAGATGGTAGAGCTGGCAGAGCTGCTTGTGGACACCGTTCACAGTGCAGACTGGGCTTTCTTTGCCAAGAACGGCGGAGATGTCACAACCCTTGCGATAATGACCGCGAGAGCCGCCACCCACAGAAAGAAGATAGTCTTTACAAAGGGCTTCTATCACGGCGTGGCTCCCTGGACTCAGAAGATAGACTATCCCGGCGTACTGCCCGAGGATGTCGCCAACAATATCTATATCCCCTGGAACGACGCTGACGCCTTTGAAAAGGTCATAGCCGAGAACGAGGGCGAAATCGCCGCTTTCATCTCCACGCCTTATATGCACGGCAACTTTGTTGACAATGTTCTGCCGGCAGAAGGCTATTGGAAGAGAATCAGAGAGCTTTGCGACAAGCACGGCATAGTTCTCATCTGCGACGATGTACGCTGCGGCTTCCGTCTTGACCTGGCAGGCAGCGACCACTATTTCGGCTTTGAGGCAGACCTTATCTGCTTCTGCAAGGCTATAGCCAACGGCTGGAATATGTCCGCCCTCTGCGGCAAGGAGCATCTGAAATCCGTAGTCAGCGGCATTACCTATACGGGCAGCTACTGGCTGTCGGCAGCTCCCTTCGCTGCAGCCATCGCCACAATCAATAAGTTAAAGGCAATCGACGGTCCCAAGATGTTCAAAGAAAAGGGCACCCTCCTTGCCGAAGGCTTAAAGGCCGCCGCCGCAAACAACGGCTTTGACCTTATTGTATCCGGCGAACCTGCTCTCTTCTATCTCAGAATAGCCAACGACGACTCCCTCATGCTCCATCAGGAGTGGGTCGCCGAGTGCGTAAAGAGGGGCGTATTCTTCACTAACCATCACAACCACTTCATCAACGCCGCTCTGACCGAAGAGGACATTGCAGAAACCATAGAAGTCGCTGAGGAAGCCTTCAAGGTAGTAAAGAGAAATCACCCTGAGCTTCAGTAAGTGATAAGCGGGAGGTACAAAGTGTTCTACGGCAATGAGTACGAAGCGGTAACAAGCTACAGTGCTATAAGGGACTCTGTTGCGGGATTTATGTTCTTTGCCCTTATATTCACTTCCGTTACCTTCTTCATTTCCTTCATTCCCATGATAATTGCCTATGTGCGAAAGCACCCCAAAAGGCAGTTTATCGCCATAATCAGCTTCATTGTACCTCCCCTCGGATTCATAATAGCCCTTATCTGGGCGCTTACTGACACAGACCCGGAAAATCAGTGGTTCTCAAATCTCTTTTCCTCCCGCAAAAAAGAGCCGGACGACACTCCGAGGCCCGACCCCCAGCTTTTAAAGGCATTGTTTCACCTTGACTCTTTATACAGGCAGGGGATTCTGACCGAGGAGGAGTACAAAGAAAAGCGGGCGGAAATAATCAAAAGACTTTAAATGCGGCGCTGACCCTTACTTGCTAAACAAAATTAATGGACTGGAGGTAAATCAATGGCACTGAAAAAAGCCGATTGGCTCGCCCTTGAAAAAAAGGCTCACGAGCTGAGGCGACTTACCCTTGATACCACCTTTTGGGCCGGCAGCGGACATATTGGTGGCGGCATGAGCGTTCTTGATATGCTCACAATTCTTTATCACCGTTATATGAACATTAAGCTTGAAGACCCCAACTGGGAGGACAGAGACCGTCTTGTCCTCAGCAAAGGTCACGCCGGCATAGCCTATGCCCCCGTTCTCTGCGATTTGGGCTGGAACGACATGGAGCAGCTCAAAACCTTTAACCACACCAACTCCCTTATGGGTATGCACCTTGACTCCAATAAGGTTGTGGGCGTTGACGCCTCCACTGGCTCACTGGGACACGGCCTTTCAATCGCCGTGGGCATGGCTCTTGCGGCAAAGGTTCTGGGCAAAACCTATAAAACATACTGCATCCTCGGCGACGGCGAGTGCGACGAGGGCTCCAACTGGGAGGCAGCAATGACCGCCGCCCACTATAAGGTAAACAACCTTATTACATTCGTTGACCGCAACAAGTGCATGATTGACGGCAAGACAGAAGATGTCATGGGACTCGAGCCCTTTGCCGACAAGTGGAAGTCATTCGGCTTCATCGTAAAAGAGGTCGACGGACATAACTTCAACGAACTTTCCGAGGCTATTGACTTTGCTCTTAACAACGACGGCGCTCCCGTAGTAATCATAGCCCACACCATAAAGGGCGCAGGCATCGACTTTATGGAGGACAACTATGTATGGCACTACGGCGCCATTGACAGCGACAAGTACGAGGACGCAAAGAAGAGCCTTGACGCATACTACAAGAAGCGTGTAGAGCGCGCAGAAAGGGAGGGAGCATAATTATGGCAGGAGGACTTACTTACACAGCCGTTGATTCCACATCTCTTTCAACTGCTGAGATTTACGGAAAAGCATTGGTAGAGCTGGGCAGAGAGCATCCCGAGGTCGTTGCTCTGACCGCTGACCTCGCAAAGTCAACCAAAATCGGCGACTTCATGAAGGAGTTCCCCGAGCGTTTCTTCAATGTGGGCATTGCCGAGCAGAACCTCCTCGGCGTTGCGGCAGGTATGGCAAAGTCGGGTCTTGTTCCCTTTGCTTCAACCTTCTCGCAGTTCGCCTCCTTCAGAGCCGCTGACCAGCTCCACACCGACATTTGCTATCAGAATGTAAATGTCAAGGTTATCGCAACCCATTCGGGAACCTCCTTCGGCCAGGCAGGCTCCACTCACCACGCAATCTGCGACTTAGCCGTTACAAGGTCCATCCCGAATCTTACAGTTATAGTTCCCGCCGACGGCGTGGAAACCTACAATGCCGTAATGGCGGCATACGAAACACCCGGCCCCTTCTACATCCGCATTAACAGAGGCTTTGACAGGGTGCTCTATAAGGATTCCAACTACGGCTTTGAGGTCGGCAAGGCTGTCACCGTAAAGGAAGGCACCGACATCACCGTCATCGCCTGCGGCTCATGCGTATTCCAGGCTCTGCAGGCCGCTGAGTTCCTTGAGAAGACCGACGGACTGAAAGTCAGAGTTCTCGATATGCACACCATCAAGCCCATCGACAAAGAGGCTATCCAGAAGGCAGTATTCGAGACAAGAAGAATCATCACCGTTGAGGACCACAATATTCTCGGCGGTCTCGGCTCCGCCGTTGCCGAGGTCGTTGTTGACTACGGCAAGGCATGCGCCTTCAAGAAACTCGGCATTCCCGACAAGTTCGCCCCCATCGGTCTGCATGAGGATATTATGTCCATCGTGGGCATCGACTCCAACGGCATAATCGAGGCCGTAAGAGAGGTAATGGGCAAAGACTTTGAGCTTGATGACGACTGGGACGATGAGGTCTAAGCTCCTTAAAAATTTAAAATAAGGAGGATAATATGGCTGATAATTTAACATTGATGACGAATAAAATATTTCTTAACGCCGCCCTGCCTCTTGTCAAGGTCATTGCCACCGATGTCCCGTCCCTTGCGAAGAAGTTTAAAAACATACACGCCGTAATTCAGGTCAGCGCTCTTGACAGCTCTGAGCCCCACGGCAAAGCGGCAACCCATTTCGTGGTCAACGCAGGGGAGTGGCTTGTTCACGCCGACAAGGTCTCCACAAAGGTAAATGTGGAGCTTCAGTTTAAGAGCAGAGAGGCTATGAACGACTTCTTCAAGGGCAAGATTTCCCCCGCCACACTGCCCAAGATGATAGGAGTCACCAAGAACCTAAAGGCATTCATCGCCTTTATGTCGGTGCTTCTGAAGATGTCGTCCCTTCTGGGCGCCACTCAGCCGCCCGAGGATTACGAGGAGAAAAAGCTGCTTGTAAAGTGCTTCTTCTACCTTCTGTCCAGCGGTATCAGCCAGCTTAACAAGAGCGGTCACGAGGCTGTCCATTCATGGGCGCTCAAGAGCCCCGACCGCGTCTATGCGTGGGCTGTTGACGGCGAGCCCGAGGTATCGGCATACCTGCGCGTAAAGGCAGGCAAGACAAAGGCAGGCAGGGGAGAGTACAAAAGGTCAATGCCCTTCTTCAAGATGCGCTTTGACTCCCTTGACTCCGCCCTTGGAATACTTATGCAGACGGACGATATGCTGGAGTCCACAAGACAGGGCAAGCTGATAATGGACGGCGCTCCCGAATTCGGCGCCCAAATCGGCGAGTTTATGATGCTTGTGGGCGAGCTGGCAAAATAAAACCCGCTAAACCAATCACAGGGGAGTTTATCTCCCCTGTTTTTTAAGGTGATTTAATGAGTAAAATCCTTTTTATCGGCGCCCATAACGACGAGTGCGAGTACGGCACGGGCGGAATCGCCGCGCTGCTGTCACACGCCGGTCATGAGGTAATGTTTTTAAATGTGGCTTGCAAACGCCACTCAGTGAGAACTCCCGAAAGGCTCAAAGTCGAGGAGGAGATGGAAAGAAGAGCCGCGGAAATCTTGGGCGCGAAAAAGAAAATCGTCGGGGACAGAAGCTCCTCTGCTTACTTTCAAACCCCCGAAAACACGGAAATCATAATGAACGAGATAATCGCTTTCAAGCCCGACATAGTCTTTATGCACTGGCCAAAGGACAATCATATCGAGCATAGGGAGGTCTCGCGCGCGACCCTTGACGCTCTCTGCCTTGCGGCGGTCAGATGCGTGGTTCCGAGCGAAACCTACGCTTTTGAGGCGGGTCCCGACCAGACTATGCAGTATTTTCAGCCAGACATCTATATTGATATAACGGAAGCGGCTCCCCTTGTGGAAAAGAGCCTTAAAACCTTTGACATGGAGCACGCGAACGGCGAGGAGCTTTGGAGGGAAAAGGAAGTCTGCGCAAGGTTCAGAGGCCACCTTGCGGGCGTAAAATACGCAGAGACGCTAAAGATAATAAAATTCCCGACAGGCTTTGAGGAAAACGAGCTTTTGCTCCCAAAACTTCTGAAAGGCAAATTCTCCTGGCACAATGTCGGCATGTACCCCTGGGGACGACAGTATTTTCTCTAAAGCCCAGCTAAGGTAAAGCACAGCCCTGCTGTGCTTTTTATTTTCTTAAAAAGACTGTCCGAAAAAGCATCCTCCCGCTCACCGTCGTACCGTCCCACCCCACCCCGCATGGCAGCCGCCCTGCGGGGTTTTTTCTTTTGAGCGACCCGCCGCCAGAGAGCCCGCCGCCTGCCCATAGAGAATTCCGCACCCCGCCCCCACAGGCGCGCGGCTTTTCCCCTCCGCACTGCGTCATCCGCGCCACAACCTCAAACAGAGCAGGAATATCCGCCCGCCGATACCTTTCCCACCCCGCATGGCAGCCGCCCTGCAGGGGAGGTCATATGGGTGACCCGCCGACGACGGCAGAGCCGACCTGCCCGCCGCTGAGGGTAGTGTACCCGCCCTCAGACCCGCCGCCCGCAGCCGCAAAAACCGCGCCGCATAGGAGCCTCCGCACCCGCCGCTCCGTGGCGCCGACCTGATAAAGTTCACCGTCCAAAAGCGCAAAAAAATACAGGGACACGAATGTGTCCCTGTTTGTTAATGAGTTGACTTTCTTATTTAATTTCAACCTTTGCGCCTGCTTCTTCGAGCTTAGCCTTAGCAGCCTCGGCGTCATCCTTGGAAACGCCTTCCTTAACCGGCTTCGGAGCGCCGTCAACGAGAGCCTTAGCCTCTGCAAGGCCGAGACCTGTGAGCTCACGAACAGCCTTGATGACCTTAATCTTCTCTGCGCCGACTTCTGCAAGGATAACATCGAACTCTGTCTTCTCCTCAGCGGCTGCGCCACCCTCAGCTGCAGCGGGAGCTGCTACAGCGACAGCGGCTGCTGCGGATACGCCAAATCTCTCTTCGATTTCCTTAACAAGCTCTGCAAGCTCGAGAACTGTTAACTTTTCAACTTCATTAACTATGCTGACAACTTTTTCACTTGCCATGATTGTTTCCTCCTGTTTTATTTGCCATATAGGCTGTATTGAATTTACTTATATGCTGAGTTTATGCCTCTGCGGGAGCTTCTGCCGCAGCTTCGGCGGGAGCGGCTGCTTCACCCTGCTTGTCGATAATAGCCTGAATAGCGCGGGCAAATGCGGCCATGGGAGCCTGGAAGGCGCCGACAACGGTAGCGAGAAGAACTTCTCTTGTGGGCAGCTTTGCAAGGCTGTCAATCTTCTCAAGGCTGATAACCTCACCGTCGAGGAAGCCGCCCTTAATCTGGAAGGTCTTATGCTTGCTTGCGAACTTTGTGATGATTCTTGCGGGAGCGATGTGGTCGTCCTCGCTCAGAGCGATTGCTGTTGTGCCTGAAAGGACCTCGTCCAGGTTCTCAAGGGGAGTGTCCTTAATAGCAAGGCGCAGAAGGGTATTCTTAATAACCTCGTAGTGAACGCCCGCTTTTCTGAGCTCCGCTCTGAGGGCTGTATCCTCTGCAACAGTGATTCCCTTATAGTCAACAAGAACGCCTGCAACGGACTTTGATATCTTCTCAGAGATTTCTGCTACCTGCTGTTGTTTTTGTTCCAAAACTTTTGCGCTTGGCAAATCCTTTCACCTGCCTTAACAAAAATATTAAAGCTCTTTCCGCAAACCGTGGAAAGAGCATAATTAATCCAAAATAAGATTCAATTTAAGCTCTATTCCTCGGCAGGCGGCAAAGCCATTATGCATAAAGCACCTGCTGTCTTAAGAACAGCTTTGTCATTGTAGCATTCGTTACACAAAATGTCAAGTTTTTTTATAAAATTTTTTGAAAACCGGCCGCCCATGCATAGGACGGGCGGCCGCTAATTACAATTTCTAATGGACGCTTATTTCAGCTCTGCAAAGTACTTGATTGTCCTTACCATCTGAGAGGTGTAGGAGTTCTCGTTGTCGTACCATGCAACAACCTTAACAAGGCTCTTGCCGTCTTCAAGAGGAGTTGCCTTTGTCTGGGTAGCGTCAAAGAGTGAGCCGTAGGTCATGCCGATGATGTCAGAGGATACGAGCTCCTCCTCGGTGTAGCCGAAGGACTCGGACTGAGCTGCCTTCATAGCTGCGTTGATGTCAGCGGCTGTGACTGTGCCCTTAACAACTGCTACAAGCTCTGTGATTGAACCGGTGATGACGGGAACACGCTGTGCAGCGCCGTCAAGCTTGCCGGAAAGCTCGGGGATAACAAGGCCGATAGCCTTTGCTGCGCCTGTTGAGTTGGGAACGATGTTAGCGGAAGCGGCTCTTGCTCTTCTCAGGTCGCCCTTGCGGTGCGGGCCGTCAAGAACCATCTGATCGCCTGTGAAGGCGTGAACGGTGGTCATAAAGCCCTTCTCGATTTCAACTGTCTTGTTAAGAAAATAAGCCATGGGAGCAAGGCAGTTTGTGGTGCAGGATGCTGCGGAGATGATGGTGTCCTCGGGTGTGAGGGTCTTCTCATTTACGCCGTAAACGATTGTGGGAAGGTCGTTTCCTGCGGGAGCGGAGATAACAACCTTCTTAGCGCCTGCCTTAATGTGAGCCTCTGACTTAGCCTTTGAGGTGTAGAAGCCTGTGCACTCAAGAACTACATCAACATCAAGCTCGCCCCAAGGAAGGTTTGCGGCGTCCTTCTCGGCATAGATTCTGATTTCCTTGCCGTCAACGATGATTGAATTCTCTGTAGCCTGAACCTTGTCGGCAAGAGCGTAGCGGCCCTGAGCCGAGTCATACTTTAAAAGGTGAGCAAGCATTTTTGCATCTGTAAGGTCGTTGATGGCTACGATTTCATAGCCCTCTGCGCCGAACATCTGGCGGAATGCAAGACGACCGATACGGCCAAAACCGTTAATCGCAACTTTAACAGACATAATTTATTCCTCCGTTATTAATTTGTTAAGGATGTAACTCCCACCTACGGCAGAGCCATAGGAAATTTTAGGTTAATCCTTTCTTACAGTTTAATATTTTATATCCAAATGAAGAAATATGCAATAGCTTTGCTTCAACAAAAAGGCCTTACGACGCATATTCGGCATTTTGCAATAAAATTTTGGCTAAATAGTCAATTTTTTAACAATTAGAGAAATATTTAAAGCCATTAAACGAATAAAATTTTTCGCCGATTATTATTTTCCAATCTCTGTGGGCATAATAGTTTGAAGAAACCCACCTTTGGAGGACTGAACGAATTGCTTGAAGCCATTAAGCTGAGATATTCGCTGATAGAAGCCCTGGGAATCAATGAGAAGAATGAAAAAGAGCTGCGGGAAAAAATAAACGCCTTGTTTTTGCACGCAAGGCTCTGCAAGGACAGTATTTCGTCCGAGGAAGAGCTGTTCGACCTTTTGGAAATAATGAACGCTTGTCGCAAAAAACTTCGCTCAATGAATAATTATTCCCTGTCAAAGCTGAAAGTATGCGACTACAAGAGCTTTGACCCGGAGTATTTCCTGGAAGACATTTTTGTGGCGGCGGATTTGATGCTTTCTTCCTTCGGAAAGAGCATTGAATTTAAGGCTGAGGGAAGAATCCCCGAAATCAGCGCGAATCCGGAGGTGCTCTTTACCGCCGTCATGAACCTTATTTCAAACGCGGCCATTCATTCAAGGGGAGAGCTTATTTCGGCGTCTCTCAGCATGGCGGGAAACAGAGCGTGTCTTAAGGTGGAGAATGAAGGCAGATTAAACTTGAATATGCTCAGGCAGGCATATAACCGCGACGGCAGCGGCGTAAACTGCATAATGAACGCCGCGCGGCTGCACTGCGGCTCCTTCCTTTTGGGTGTCAGCGGGAACAGAACCAAAGCCGTTTTATCCATTTCATCTATGGAGGCGCAAAGCACGGGAGCATACAAACTTCCCGACTTTACCGACTATATCTGCGACCGCCTGTCGCCCATGTATACGGCCCTTTGCGACTGCGTGCTGTGTCCCTTGTAAAGCTCAAAAAATACAGCCGGCGTTTTGCCGGCTTTTTTAGTTTACATATTCACCACATTCTGAGGCTTTCCGTTCACAAAGGCTTTAATGTTTTCGTTAAGGATGCTGAGGAGTCTTGCCCTTGTTTCCCTTCCCGCCCATGCGATATGGGGAGTGATAAAGCAGTTTTGCGCTGTAAGCAGCGGATTATCCTTTGACGGCGGCTCGGTGCTGAGCACATCAAGACCCGCTCCCGCCAGGTGACCGCTGTTCAGTGCGTCTGCCAGCGCCTGCTCGTCAATTACGGGGCCCCTTGAAGTATTAACAAGGAAAGCGCCCTTTTTCATTTTGAAGATAAAGTCACGATTTATAAAGCCCCGTGTTGCGTCTGTCAGCGGGGTATGTATTGTAACAATGTCGGACCTTTCCGCAAGCTCATCGAGAGAAACAAATTCAACAAAGTCTGCGTCCTTCTTGGGGTTTGGCGTGTAGGCGATAACATTCATCTTAAAAGCCAAAGCCTTCTCAGCCACCGACCTGCCTATTTTGCCAAAGCCGATAATTCCTATTGTCTTGCCCATAAGCTCCATAACGGGCCCTTTTAAGAAGCAAAAGTCGGGGCAGATGCTCCACTCTCCGCCGCGCACCGCCTCGCTGTGCAGAGCAACGCTGTTGTAGTGTTCCAGAATAAAGGCAAAGACATGCTGAGCCACCGCCTCCGTGGAGTAGTCGGGGATGTTTGAGACGGGTATGCCCCTCTCTTTTAAATAGTCTGTATCGGCAATATTGTAGCCCGTTGAAAGCAGGGCTACATATTTAAGATTCGGCAGCTGCTCCAGAATGCTTTTGGGCAGCGGAGTTTTGTTTGTTATGAGTATATCCGCGGGCAGTGACCTTTCGATAATAAGCTCCTTGGGAGTTCTGTCGTAGATTGAAACATCGCCGTATTCATTTAAAAAAGCCCATGAAAGGTCGCCGGGGTTCGTGGTATGACCGTCAAGTATCACTATCTTCATAAAGAAACCTCGCAATCATAAGTTTCCGCTTTCGGTATAATGTATATTATACATTATTTTAGCATATAAAACGACAGGATGAACCTTTTTTCTCATATTTGTCCTATAAATATTCCCCATCAATTGACCTTTTTAAGCATTTATATTATTATAGGTTTGCCTGTTTTTGGATGTGTGTGGTGATTTATATAAACAAAAAAGGGCGCGCTGAAAAACGCGAAAGGCGGCTATACAATATAATCAACTCCTTAGCGGTTTTGATGCTCATAGCCGCGGCGCTTCTTATTGTTTGGACCGCCCTTATTAGAATAGATAAACTAAGGGAGCAGTATCTGCATTTTCAGCTCTTTCTTGAGGATTTGCAGCTCTTTGTCATCTCCCTTAAAAGCAAATGGCTTATTATCATCGCCATTTTCCTTCTTTATATAATCGACGCTTATACGGGCATTTTGCCCATGAACTTTCTGATAGTCTTGTCAGGTATTGTATTCCCCATGCCCGCCGCGGTGCTTATAAACATAGCGGGACTGCTGATTCTTATGAGCATAAAGTACGATATGGGCTCTAAAAAGGGAGCGGGCAGCGCGAAACATATTCTTAAAAGATACCCGGGTGTAATGGACTTTTTGGAGGACGACAAAAAAAGCGGATTATTGCTTGTCGTATTCCGACTCGTGCCCAACTTCCCCTTCGGCATGGTAAGCCGTCTTTACGGCAGCGCCCATTTCCCCTTTGAAAAGTTTATCTTCCTCTCCCTTTTGGGCTATGTTCCGAGACTTCTGTCATACAGCTTTATCGGTAACAAGGTCTTTGACCCCTTCTCCGCGGCGTTCTTCACACCGATTATAATCCTGCTTATTATCTCAGGCTTCTCAATGCTTGTTCTGAACGCTATTGTCTTTGGAGTAAACAAAACCCAACCCGATGAAAGGAAATGAGAAAATGTCGAATGTTAAAACCGTTTTAGAAAGTCTGAACAACGGCGGCTTTGACAGAGTTTTTGCGACTCTTTACGGTGAAAGCGCGCTCCCTCGCCAAAAAAAGAGATACGCGGACATTGTAAATGTCTTTGAGGATTTATACAAAGACGGGGAAATCAGATTCTTCTCAGCCCCCGGCAGAACGGAGGTCTGCGGCAACCATACCGACCACAACAGAGGCAGAGTGCTTGCCGCCGCGGTAAACCTTGATGTTATCGCCGCCGCCTCCGAAAATGACGAGAATATCATCAGGCTTAAATCCGTAGAGTACCCGAAAATGGATGTTATAGATTTAAATGATTTAGAGCCCAAAGCAGAGGAGGCGGGCAAATCCGCCGCCCTTATAAGAGGCGTCGCTTCAAGGCTCAAACAGCTCGGATACAACATAGGCGGTTTTAACGCCGTTACAACCACCGATGTTTTCTCAGGTTCGGGCATTTCCTCCTCCGCAGCCTTTGAGGTGCTTGTGGGAACTATCCTCAACCACCTTTACAACGACGGCAAAATCTCTCCCGTAGAAATAGCCAAGACCGCCCAGTTTGCGGAGAATAAGTTTTTCCTTAAACCCTGCGGACTTATGGACCAGATGGCTTGCTCCGTCGGCGGTTTTGTGGGCATTGACTTTAAGGACACCGAAAACCCGATTATCGAAAAGGTAAGCCTTGATTTTAATGAGTTCTCCCACGCCCTTTGCATTATAGATACGGGCGGTGACCATTCGGATTTAACCGATGAGTATGCGGCAATCCGCAAAGAAATGGAAAGTGTCGCTGCGTATTTCGGAAAGTCCGCTTTAAGAGATGTAAACGAAGACGATTTCTACAATAATCTCGACGATATTAGAAAAAAGACAAGCGAGCGGGCGGTTCTCAGAGCCATGCACTTCTTTAACGAAAACAAGAGGGTAGAGAAGGCTCTTGAGTCTTTAAAGAGCGGCGATTTTAACGAGTTTAAGTCCGTTATCACAAACAGCGGTCTTTCTTCATATATGTATAATCAAAATGTCTACTCGAACAAAAACCCGCTTTCACAGCCCGTTTCCCTTGCCCTTGCCCTTTGCGAAAAACTCCTTTACGGTAAAGGAGCTTACAGAGTTCACGGCGGCGGCTTTGCGGGCACCGTTCAGGCATTTGTGCCGAATGAGCTTTTAAGCGATTTTAAATCGGAAATCGAAAAGGTATTCGGCGAGAACCGCTGCTTTGTCTTGAAAATCAGAGAGCAGGGCGGCACAGCGGTAAATCCTTAAATTATATGAGTGCGGCTTATGCCGCGCTCTTTTCTTAAATCGGAGGCGCTTATGGGAAAGGATACGGCAAAAAAAAGACTTCACCTTCTTGACTACTTCAGAGGCATCGCCTTTGTGAACATGGCGATATATCACGCTCTGTTTCTCCTTGATGATATGTATAATATCCGCCCCCTGCCCGACCTAATAATGGAGATATACCAAAACCTTATTTGCTCAGGCTTTATACTCATCTCGGGAGCTGCCCTGAGCCTTATGAAAAAAAGCGGCAGGGATATATTAAAACTTGTACTCGCGGCGGCGGCTGTAAGCGTCGCTACATATATAGCCACGCCGGAATACTTTATTTCTTTCGGCATACTGCACTTTTTCTCCCTTGCGCTTATAATCGGCACCGCCGTAAAACCGCTTCTTTATAAAATACCGCCCCTTTTCGGAGCGGCTTTAAATCTTCTGCTGTTTACCCTTTTCTATGCCGCTGACGACGGCTACGGCGGCATTTTCACCTTAAGGCTGTTCGATTTCCCCGATGCGCTTTATAATTTCCCGCTTTCCTTCGTTTTCGGTTTCCCTTCTCCCACCTATACATCTGGTGACTATTTCGGTCTTATCCCTTGGATTTTCCTTTACTTCGCGGGCTTCTTTATATTCAGAATTATCAGGGAAAACAAAAAGGCCTTGGATTTCTTTTATAAAAACCCAAAGCCGTACTTTTTAAGTTTTTTCGGCAGGAACTCTCTGATTTTCTACCTTATCCACCAACCGATTATTTACGCTGTTCTCTATGTGATTTTCAAAATTATCCGCTGATTATCTCCTTTTCAGCGCGCTGTAGTCTTTCACAACCCTTATGACAGTCTTTCTTCTGCTGTTCTTTGCCCTGAGAATGAGAATCACAACCACAGCGGCGGCCAGAATTGCCGCAAGGATAATAAATACGGGAGAGGTCAGCACAGTTTTTGTGATTTTGGCAAGGTATAAAAGGAAGTTCCTCTCAATCGTTTCTCCCGCTACAAGGTCAACCTGAGCGATTTCGTTGCCAGCGTAGAGAATTCTCGCCCTGCCTATCTTCTGACCCTTCTTAATGGGAGCGTCCACCTTCTTCGGAGTCAGCTCCTCGATTACCTCAAAGTAAACTCCCTGAGCGTTGACTCCCGACGGGACAAGCGCAGTAATCTCCTTTTCGGGCAAGAGCCTTAAATGGTCGTACTTGGAGGAGAGCCCAACATCAATTACGCTGACCACCTGATTCTTTTCAGCCACAAGCCTCAGCTTAATATTCTTAAATGTCCAGTCAAGAATCTTCTTGCACTCCATAAAGGCGATGTTTTCTTCGACCCCGTCATTGTCTATGTCATAAAAGGGAGCGCGCATTACGACAGCCAGATAGGTGTAGCCGTCTTTGGACGCCTTTGTGACAATGCAGCGTCCCGCGTTCGAGGTGGTTCCCGTCTTAATGCCCTTTGCGGTGGGGATGTAGTAATCCTTAATGCCTGAATTCATTATCTTTACGGTGGAGATAAGATTTCTCTCCTGAGGATATTTGTTTGTGGGCGGGATTGTGTATTTCTTTGTGCTTGTAATCTCCTCAAAAATCGGGTTTTCAAGGGCCTTTAATGTAAATTTGGCGACATCTCTCGCGGTGGTGTACTGACCCTCCGCGTCAAGACCGCTGGGGTTAATAAATACCGTATTCTCGCAGCCAATGCTCTTTACATACTCGTTCATCATCTGCACAAAGGCGCCGATGTTGTTGGGGCAGATGTAGTCGGCAAGCACATTCGCCGCGTCGTTGGCGCTTGCCACAAGCATGCAGTAAAGGAGATTCCTTACGCTCATCTGCTCGCCCGGCAAAAGCCCCGCTGTGGAGCTGTTAGTGCCGTCAAGCAGTCTGATGGCGTAGTTGGGAACCTCCACAATCTCATCAAGGTTTTGCGCATTTTCAAGCACAATGGAAGCGGTCACAATCTTTGCAAGGGACGCGGGAGCGGTAAGCATGTCCGCGTTCTTGTCAAAAATAACGGTGCCGTCGTCCATGCTTTGAAGAAATACAATCTCAGCCTCCACATCAATCTCGCTGTTGTAGGAGGCAAGAGCGTTTACAGATGTTGTAAGTATTATAAGGCAAACCAAAGCCGAAATTAAAAACTTCCTCATAGACAAATTCCCGATAAGTGATATAATTATTTACAATATATTGTACTTGAAAATCCATTAAAGTAAAGACTTAAAAGTTTTGGCGGGTGAACTGATGATATATATTACAGGAGATACCCACGGTGATGAAAGCAGGCTCTCGACCAGAAGGCTGAAGAAACTGGGGGAGGGCGATACCCTCATTATCTGCGGCGACTTCGGCTTTATCTGGGACGGCAGTAAAAGAGAGCAGAAATTCCTTGCAAAGCTCGGCTCCAGAAAGTACAATATCTGCTTTATTGACGGAGCCCATGAGCGCTTTGAGCTTTTAAACAAATACCCCGTAGTCCAGTGGAACAAGGGCTGGGCAAGGCAGATTTCGGGGAATCTTATGTACTTAATGCGCGGCCAGATTTATGAGATAGAAGGCAAGAAAATCTTTACCATGGGCGGCGGAGAGACCCTTGAGTTTGACCTCAGGGACGACAGCGGCCTATGGACAAGGGCGGAGCTGCCCAGCAAGGAGGAGCTCCTTGAGGGCATCGAAAACATTGAGCGAGTGGGCTTTGATGTGGACCTTGTAATCACCCACGAACCGCCCGCAAAGGTCAAGGAGTTTTTAAGACTGCGCGACAGCGAGCCCGTCAGAGTCTCCGCCTTCAACGCCTATCTGCAGGAGTTTTCTACCCTTTGCAGATATAAAAAGTGGTATTTCGGCTCAATGCACATTGACAAGTACATTTCAGCCTCCCAGACCGCCGTTTTCAAGGACATTGTGGAAGCCTTCAGCGGCGAAAAAATCTAAATTAAAGCGGTTTTACAACAGAAATCAGACTGCTTTTAGCGTCCGCTGCCGTGTACCCGCCGGGTGTGCGGCAGAAATTCTTTATGCTGTCGTTCCATCTGAGGGCGATTTTATCAATCTCCTCTTGTGAGAGCCTTAGCTCAGGAATGGCGGCAAGCCTTTTTATAAGGGCGACGAAATCGTCAAAGTTCATATTGGCAGCCTTTAAAACCTTTTCTGTCTTTTCGGGCATATGCTTTCTGCCCCTCTCCAAAAACTCCGGAGTAAAGGCGGCGCATGCCCTGCCGTGGGGGATATTAAAGCGTTCTGTCAGAATATAGCCCACCGTATGGGGGAAGCAGGTTCCCGTAATGTTCAGGGAGTAACCCGCAATAAGCGACGCTGTGTATAAAAGGTCTCTTGTGTCCTCGTTTATTTCCTCAGCGCTCTGAATCTTGTCCAGACGCTGCAGGCCCTCTGTCAGAAGCTCTACAGCCTTATAAGCGTAAAGGTCGGACATGTCGTTGGCGTCAAGGCAGAGTATGGACTCAAGTGCATGAGCCATGGCGTCAAGAGCGGTGGATACGGTCACCGAATAGGGCATGGAGCTTGTGTAACTTGGGTCGCAGAAGGCGACTTTAGCATAGTAAGCCTTTCCGCCCACGCCCTTTTTAAAGCCGGTTTTTGAGTTTGTCAGAACCGAAACCGCTGTAACCTCGCTGCCCGTTCCCGCTGTGGTGCCCACAAGAGCTGCAGGCAGGGGAGTGTTCTTTATTTCAGCCGTATAAATATCGTCGGGCTCCATGTGCCTGTTCGAGGCGAAAACGGCTATTGCCTTCGAAGCGTCAAGGGGAGAGCCTCCGCCGATGCCGAGGATGAAATCAGCCTTGAACTCATATGCGGCTGTGCCGGCGCTGTGGCAGGTGGAAGTCAGGGGATTTTCCTCTATGCGGTCAAATATCTCATATTCAATGCCCTCCTGACTCAATACCTTTACGGCGTCGTCAAGGGCGCCGCTCTTTTTGGCGGCGGTGGGGCTTGTAACTATAAGACAGCGGCTGCCGAGCTTTTTAAGCTCTTTGCCGTTTTCCAAAAGCGCGTTCTTTCCGTAAAACACATCTACGGGCATATATGATGATATGTTCATAAATTACCTCCCAAATAAAGGATACTGATAACATTATAACCTATCATAAAAAATTATCAATGACGGAGAATGTATGAAACCCGAAACCTTAGAGAAAAATCTTGAACCGAAAACGACAGAAATTAAAAAACCCTTAAAAGACAGCCTGAAAACAGCCTTTAAGCTGAGCCTGCCCGTCATGGCGGGCTATATCTTCATAGGCTGCGCCTTCGGCATCTTCCTTACAAGCAAGGGCTATTCGCCTTTGTGGGCGTTTTTAATGAGCCTTACCGTTTACGCCGGCGCCATGCAGTTTGTGACGGTGGAGCTGCTTGTTTCCCCCTTTTCAGCTCTGAACGCAGCGGTAATGACCCTTACGGTCAACGCAAGACACCTGTTTTACGGCATTTCCATGCTTAAAAAGTACAGGGGAACGGGGAAATTCAAACCCTATCTTATTTTCTCGCTGACTGACGAAACCTACGCGATTCTCAGCACCGAAAAAGTGCCCGAGGGTGAGAATAAAGGCAGGCTCTACTTTTTAGTGTCAGTTTTTAATCACCTTTATTGGCTCATTGGCTCCACGCTGGGAGCGGTTTTCGGCTCAACACTGAGTATTGACCTAAAGGGACTCGATTTTTCAATGACCGCCCTTTTTATAGTGGTTTTCATAGAGCAGTGGAAAAGCGCCGAAAAGCACCTGCCCGCCCTGACGGGAGTGTGTGCCTCCCTTTTGTGCCTTTTAATCTTCGGCTCAAAGAATTTCATTATCCCGTCAATGGTACTTATAATCATAATACTTCTCGCCGCAAAAAATCTTAACGAGGGAGGGGAGAAGAAATGAAAAATACCGAGGCTCTCTGCGTTGTGGCAATAGTCGCTCTTGTGACGGCTCTGCTCAGATTTCTCCCCTTCATCCTTTTCAGAAGCGAGGAGAAAACCCCAAAGACAATAAAGTATCTCGGCAAGGTTCTGCCCTTTGCGGCAACGGGAATGCTGGTGGTTTACTGCTTTAAGTCGGTAACGCCTCTTGCATACCCCTATGCCCTGCCTGAGCTTATCGCCGCCGCAGCCGTGGTGGTTCTGCATCTAATAAAGCGCAATACACTTTTTAGCATAGCGGGCGGCACCTTGGTTTATATGCTCCTTGTAAATCTGGTTTTCGTATAAAAGAAACGGCAGCTAAGCTGCCGTTTTTTTGTTACAGTCTTTCCCTTATAAACCGAGCTACCCTCTGACCCAAAAGGACATTCGCCTCATCCGTGTAGTGGCAGAAGTCAGTATACTTACCTTCATCAAAGGGCAGCGCAAATTCAAACAGGTCATTTACCTCCACGCCCTTTTCGTTGGCCGCCCTAACTCCCGCGGCGTTGTATGCCCTAATATCGTCATTCGAGCGGTATGCCTGCCTGTCGCCGGTGCGAGACTCCACAACGGGAGTGGTGGTCGCAAAGAAAACCTTTGCCTTCGGATAGTAATATCTTATGGCGTCGATTATCCTCTTTATGTTGTACTCGTACTCGCTCAATGGTGTCAGCGGGGAGTCCGCGTAGTTAAAGCGGGCGCAGTCCCAGTGTCCGCAGTTAAAATGCACTATGTCAACCTCTTTCGGGTCGCACAGCTTGGTCCAGCCGTTTAAAGAGCACAAAACATAGTGGGTGTCACGGCAGTTTTCCTGCGGAAAATATACATCGGCTATATCCGAAAGCTCCTCTTTCACCTTCTCGCAGTAGCCGATTCTGATTGAGTCGCCAATCAGCAAAACGGTCTTTTTCGGCATCATATCTCCCCTTTTTTCGGTTTACCCGATTGTAACACATAGGAGCTTAGATTTCCATATGATTTGCCCGCAAATTTATGAGCCTAACCGCCCATCTGTTGACATTATTTTCTGATTCAATATGGTAAACTGATTAGAAAAAAGAAAGGAGCTTAAATATGAAAAGGTCCTTGATTGCGGTTTCGATGGCTATTGCGCTTCTTATCGGCATTGTCTGCGGCGGGGCTATGGTTGGCTATGCGGGCAAAGCGATGTTCGGCGACATTGACGGCAACGGCAAGGTCACACCCGCCGACGCAAGGCTGATACTCAGAGCCGCGGCAAAGCTGGAAGATCTGAAAGAGCCTACAGTCAATAACGCCTCCGCAGCGGACACTCTTTTATACAACGACAACGGGCTTAAAATTACCTACAAGCTGCTGATTCACAATGAGCGCGCAAATACAAAAACGCTGTATTTCCTCATTGAGAACAGTACAAATAAGCTCATATCCGTCAGAATGAAAGGCTTTACGGTAAACAAGAAGTATGTAATCTCCCCAACATTCGGCGGCTTTGTGTACGACCGTGAAACGGTGCTCAAGAGCCTTACTCTTTCCGATAATGATTTGAAGGACTATGATGTTAAAAAGATAAACACAATCACCTTTAAATTCGAGCTGTCGGATATTTATTTAAAACCCTTTGCCGCATCGGATGAAATAACCATCACCCTCCCGTAACAAAAACCCCTTATCCCAAAGGATAAGGGGAATATTTATTGCTTTCCTGTTGAGCCAAAGCCGCCCTCGCCCCTGTCCGTTTCGTCAAGGCTTTCAGCCTCCGTAAGACGCACAGCGGGAACGGGCATGATAACAAGCTGAGCTATTCTCTCGCCCGGCTGAATTGTGTAGGGCTCATCAAAGTGATTTATCAGCGGCACCATAATCTCGCCACGATAGTCGCTGTCAATAACGCCCACGCAGTTTACGGGGGCTATGCCGTGCTTTGAGGCAAGACCGCTGCGGGCAAATATAAATGCGGCAAGCTCTTTTTCGGGCAGGGCAATCGCAATTCCCGTCTTTATAAGCGAGGTTTTGCCGCCTTCAATCGTTAAAGGCTCACTTAAGAGCGCGCGCAAATCAAAGCCGGCTGAGCCGCTTGTTGCCTTTTTCGGCACCGCGGCGTCCGGGTGGAGTTTTACGAATTTTACTTCCTTCATAATTATCCTTTCAAAAATAAAGGCCGCCTATTGGGCAGCCCTTTTTATTACCAGAGTTTTGGAGGAGCGTCGGCCGCCGAGCCCTTAAGCCTTTCGATTTCCCTCTTGTAGAAATCTCTTTCAGACTTTGCCTTTGCCGCGTCCTCAAGATAGTCCTTTACCTGAGAGCGCAGGTTCTCCGAGCTCTGCTCAGCCTTTTTCTGCTTATCAAGAGATTCAAGGGCCGCCAGAACCGCTGCCTGAGTTACGGAAAGATTTCTTCCGCTTCTTAATATCCTTGTGATTCTGTCATTCAGTTCCGCGCCGAGAGCCTCGGTGTAGCTCTTATCCTCATCCGTCGTTATATAATACGGAGTCCCGCAGATTTCCAGCTTGACCGTAATTTTTTCCATGCGTTTTTCTCTCCTTAATCTCTGATAGGTAAGGCCCTGACCCTGATTGCCGTTATTTTATCCTATGCACAGTATGTCCAAACTATGATTTAATCAAAAGCATTTAGGATTCGCTATATCTTCAATCGGGACAATTCCCCGAACCTCTAAACGGTCTGGATACACCCACAGCTTAACTTGTAACCTGTCAAGCAGTTCTTCCCAAGTTATCAGTCTCTGTGGGAATCCGACCGTTAAATGTTTTTCATCGTGAACCTTCACAAAAGCAATATTCTCCGTGACGGTGTTGTCATCCGGCTGGTAGCGGACATCAAACAGTTCCTCTTCAATTGCTTCTTTCACTACTGCGATATTTTGTTCCAGCTTTGTGAGGTTTTCCATCTCCGGCCAGTAATGCTCATAACGCCTGCGGACAGCAAGCTCCTGCTCCTTCAATTCATTGATTTGCCGCTTATAATCT